>ENA-UOUL01000705-UOUL01000705.1-bioreactor-metagenome-genome-assembly--contig:-NODE-705-length-55448-cov-4.856459_pt1 | contig 55448 bp, 40 predicted proteins | sample MGYA00249838_ERZ747220 | MGnify/ENA primary metagenome ERZ747220 (study PRJEB28778, sample SAMN05720191) | bioreactor metagenome | isolation source: Anaerobic biogas reactor | place: USA:Washington... | reverse complement strand
TCGTCATCCTGCAGTGCTTTTACTTTGGGCAGGACACCGTCTTTCGGGGTGAGGAGGCGATCTGCACCGCCGTCGACCGCACCGTGGACCTCGTCTGTGAGCGCGGCTATACAAACGTCATCCTCGAGATCGCCAACGAGGTGATGCTCGGCCACTATCACCACGAGATCCTCAAGCCGGCGCGCGTCGCCGACCTCATCGAGCGGGCGCGCCGGGGCGCCCAGGACCGGCACGGCAGGCGCCTCCTGGTGAGCACCTCGGAGGCGGCGCTGAACAACCGCAAGCAGTGGACCGACGAGGAGATCGACCGCGTCTTTTCGATATCGGATGGCGTGTTCATCCACGGCGGGGACGGCATCGACCACGGCGCGGTGGGCGACCTCACCCTGGTGGCGCAAAAGATCGACGACCTCCGCGCGCGCCCCTGGTACCGGGCGCGCCCCCGCCCGATCATCGGGAACGAGTTCAACGTGCCGGCCACGTTCGAGGCGGCCGTGTCGCGGGGAGTCTCCGCCGGGCTGCACTCGACGCCGTACCTGCAGACGATGTGGCCGCCCAGGTGGGGCGTCTGGGAGAACGACATCCTGTGGTTCTTCCAGCGCGTCCGCGACCTGACCGGCGCTCCCGGCACGCCCGGGATCGCGCGTTAAGCAGCAGGCACGGCACCGAGGGTGCCATGTCGATCGCCCGGCGCGGGCGTGTGTGCCCGGGCCATCCGTTGACGGGCGCTCGGCGTCCGTCTCGCCAACCACTACCGTATTGTCTGGAGGCATCGTGAAACGCATCTCGCCGGCCGGCGCGTTCGCCGTACACAACTACTTTCACGTCTGTCCCGAGAGCCCGGACGGCCGCCGCGTCGCCTACTCCCTCTACCCCGACGGCCCCTGCCCGGGCAACGCGGGCCCCTGCGACGTCATGGTCTGCGACCGCGAGGGCACACGCCACCGCAAGGTGGGGGCCGCCGGCGCCGCGGTCCACCACGTCGGCGCCAGGCCGACGTGGATCGACGACGACCGCCTCGCCTATCAGGACGTGGCGACCCACACCCTGCACATCGTGAACGTCGACACACTGCAAGAGGTCGTCTACGAGGGGGGCGTGGACAACTACTCGCCGGTGCTCGGCCGGATGTACTATTGCGAGGGCCGGCCCGACCGGAAGAGTGTGCGCTACCTCGATCTGGCCACGTTCTTTATCGACGAGCGCGGGACCCAGCCCCACTACTATGACATCGAGGCGCGGGAGCGGGGCGACGACCCCGCCGCCTGGAGGCTCGGGCGCTACGACTATAACCAGAGCCACCTGCCGGTGCGCCAGCAAGAGACCGCCGAGGGGCACGCGGTGCGCGCCATGTACCTCTATAGCGGGATGGCCGACGTGGCCGCCGAGACGGGGGACGAGACGCTGGTGGCCGCCTGCCGGCGCCTGTGGGAGAACGTGACGACGCGGCGCATGTACGTCACCGGTGGGATCGGCTCCTCCGCCACCGGCGAGCGCTTTACCTACGACTATGACCTGCCCAACGACCTCGCCTACACCGAGACGTGTGCGGCCATCGGGCTGGTGTTCTGGGCCCATCGCATGGTGCAGCTCGAGGCGGATGCGCGCTATGCCGACATCATGGAGCGGGCACTGTACAACGGCGCGTTGAGCGGCATCTCGCTGGATGGCAAGCGCTTCTTCTACGCCAACCCCCTGGAAGTGGACCCCGTCGCCATGGAGCGGCGCACCGACCTCTATCGCGGCGCGGTGGTCACGCCGACGCGTCAGGAGTGGTTCGGCTGCGCCTGCTGCCCGCCGAACATCGCCCGGCTGCTGGCCTCGCTGGGGGCATACGCCTACTCGGTCGACGAGGCAGCACGGGCGGCCTACGTGCACCTCTACGCCGGCGGGCGGGCGTCCCTCTCCCTCGGCGGCGGCACGGTGGAGCTAGAGCAGGCGACGCGCTACCCCTGGGAGGGGGAGGTGCGACTCGCGGTGCGCGCCGCGGGGCAGGCGCCCTTTGCCCTGGCGCTGCGCATTCCCGGGTGGTGCCGGAACGCGTCGCTGGCGGTGAACGGCGAGCCCCTGGAGACGGCGTCGCTCCTGCGGCGAGGGTACGCCTGGATCGAGCGCGCCTGGCGCAGCGGCGACGTCGTCACCCTCAACCTGCCGATGCCGGTGGAGCGCATCGAGGCGCACCCTGCGGTGCATGAGGACGCCGGACGGGCGGCGCTGCAGCGTGGGCCCGTGGTGTACTGCCTGGAGGAGGTGGACAACGGCCCCCACTTGCGCGACGTGGTGCTGCCGCGCGACACGCCCCTCGACGTGACCTATGATCCCGACCTCCTGGGGGGTGTGGTGGTCATCCGGGGGCAGGGGTGGCGGCGCGACCCGGCGGCGTGGGGCGGCGATCTGTACCGCCCGGCTGGCTCCCTCACCAAGGCGATGACGGTCACCGCCATCCCCTACTATGCCTGGGCCAACCGCGCGTTGGGTGAGATGCTGGTGTGGCTGCGCGAGGCCTGATGCCCAGTGCTACGATGGCGCCCCCGGGTTGGGAACGGCGCGGGGGCGCCACCATCGTGACGAATGTCGCCTTGGGTTGCAAAACCTGAAGGAAATGTAACCCGTTTGTTACCCTCAGGAGGGGATTCTATCGTTATAATGTACGCAAGAATGTCAAAAAAACGACATTGCGCCGGGTTCGCGGCCGTGTTCCAGCACGTCAGGTGTGTGTTCCGCGACCGTTAGCCGGAGGGCGCCTCACGAGGGTGAGCGCTCTTCGGTGACGCCAATCGATATCGCTATCGACCACGCCGTGGCCATCTCCCCCTCTTTCTCCCACGCTCTCGTCCATCGCTGCAGGCATCGCTTCTCAGGCTCTACCGCGCCTACTGGCGGTCTCGCGGCCTCTGATTCCCCCGTGACTGGAAACCGTTCACCTCGCCACCCTACGATACGCTTTCTGCCCTAGATTCATCGTCGTCTCGCCGACCCCACCATCGAAACCGTGCACCTGCACCGGACGGCACGGCGCGCGCGCCGACCCTCCGGGCGACGGCCCGACCGTCGGCCCGGTACCTGCGCCATGCGAGGCAACCGTACTGGGGGAGCGCCGTGACGAGCAGCGGGGTGACGTCCAGGGCATTGGTGGGATCGTGGGGCCCAGCGCCCGTGCGCCCGCGCGCGCGCTTCGACCAGGTGCACGTCTGGGGCGCGCACCTGGACCTTCCTCCTCATCGCGTGCTTTGCCTCGCACGCTACCTCTCTCCCGATGAGGTGCGGCGGGCGGAGCGCCTCTTTTTCGAGGCGGACCGCCGGCGCTTTGTCGTGGCGCGGGGGGTGCTGCGCGCCATCCTCGGGCGCTATCTGACCCTGCCGCCGGCGGAGCTGCGCTTCTGCTACGGCCCTCACGGCAAGCCCGAACTGGCCCCGGAGCACGGGGACGGCAGACTGCACTTTAGCCTGGCGCACTCCTACGGGCTGGCGCTGTACGCCGTGACCTACGACCGGCTGGTGGGGATCGACGTGGAGTACATGCGGCCACACCTCGCCGGCAGGGCGGTGGCGGAGCGCTTTTTCGCTCCCGTCGAGGTGGAGCGCCTGGCGGCGCTGCCCGAGGAAGTGCAGGGCGAGGCCTTTTTCTGCTGCTGGACGCGCAAGGAGGCCTACCTCAAGGCGCGCGGCGACGGGCTCTCCTTGCCGATCGACGGCTTTTACGTCTCGCCGTCGCCCGGCGAGGGACCCGTGGAGTTGTGCACGCCGACGTATCCCCTCGAGGCGGAGCGTTGGTGCCTGCGCAGCCTGGAACCCGGGCCGGGGTACGCGGCGGCCGTGGCCGTCGAGGGCTCGGGATGGCTGCTCCGCCACTGGCGGTGGGCGCCGCTGGGTCGCCGCGCCGTCCGGCAACAGGGATATGGCTCATGACCGTGACAGAGAGTTCGGGAGCAGCGCTCGTGGAAATGCGGGATACGGAACTTGTCTACGCCTGTAACGAGGGGGAGCCCTGGGCCTGGGAGGCGTTGGTGGATCGCTACCGGCGTCTGGTGTACGCCATCCCGCTGCGCGTGGGGTTGACGGAGGACGATGCGGCCGACGTCTTTCAGACCGTCTTTGCCTCGCTGTTCGAGCACCTCGACCATCTGCGCGACCCCCAGTGCCTGGCCAAGTGGCTGATCATCGCGGCGCAGCGGGAGAGTTGGAGCGTGGCGCGCCGGCGGCGGCGCGAGCGCTTTGACGAGGAGGCGAGCGCCATCCTTTCGTCGGTGCGCGACGGCGCCGCCCTACCGGAACAGCGCATCAGCATGCTGGCCGACCAGTGCCTGGTGCTCGAGGCGCTGGCCCGCCTTGGAGGGCGGTGCCGCGACCTACTCTGGCTGCTGTACTATGACCCCAGCGAGCCCTCCTACGCCGAGGTGAGCAAGGTGCTTCGCATGCCGCTGGGCAGCATCGGGCCGACGCGGGCACGGTGCCTGCGAAAACTGCGGCGCATCGTCGAGGCTATGGAAGTGCGATAGGGGGCGCGGGACGATCACGGATCGCGCGATCGTGGATCGCGCGATAGCCGATCGGGGGGGGAGCGTGATACGGCTGCATGGGCCGAGGCCGGCGCTCGTTCTGGCGACGGCGCTGGCCCTGCTGGCGACCCTGGGGGCGTGGTCGCTGCAGGGGGCGCCGAGGGTGGCGCGGCGCGCCGTGGTGTCGGCGTCTCAACGAGGCGTGGTGGCGCGCGCCGCGGCGACGGCAGCCCCGTCGGAGGCGGCGCCCGGAGCGCGTCTGCGCGAGGGGACCGACGTGCGCGCGGCGCATGGCGCGGCGGGTCTCACCCTGTTCGATGGGAGCACGCTGGAGCTGGCCGCCGCGGCGGAGGCGCAGCTGGCGGTGCTGCGTAGCGGGCCGATGGGGGTGCCCTGCGAGGTGGCCATCGAGCAGCGGCATGGGCACATCACCTATCGCGCCGCCCCGCAGTGCGGGGGGCGATCGTACTTTCGTGTGCACGTTCCGGGGGCACGCCTGGCGGGGCGTGAGGCGCACTTTGCGGTGTATGTGGACGCCGACGGCAACAGCCGCGTGCAGGTGTACGAGGGGCGCGTGCAGGTCGTCGGCGCGGGGGGCAGTCAGCTCATCGCCCAGGTGGGCGACACGGTGCGCGTGGTGGAGGGGATCGTGTACCTCTCCCTCGTCCCGCGTCCGCCGACGGCGCGGGGCGGGGCCTATGGTCGACCGCTGGCGCGCAGCCCGACGAGGGTCGCTCCACCATCCCCGATTCCTCGGTAGCCCCTCGTCCGTGTGAGGATTGGACGATCGAGCCGTACCCGCGGTACCATACATAAACGGATGGCGCTGCGAGCGAGGAGGCACGAGGGAAATGTTACAACGGGTGGAATTGGGCCAGTTGCGGCTGGATGCGTACCGCGAGATCATTGGCGATGACGCCGTGGAGGCGATCCTGCGGGCGGCGGCGCCCCTGCGGGGGCTGAGGGTGCTGCACATCAATGCCACCGCTTTCGGCGGCGGCGTGGCCGAGATTCTGGGCACGCTGGTGCCCCTGATGGCGGATGTGGGGCTCGAGGCGGAGTGGCGCATCATCGAGGGGAGCGACGCCTTCTTTGAGGTGACCAAGGCCTGCCACAACGGCCTGCAGGGGATGGACATCCCCTTCACCGAAGAGATGCAGGCCACCTGGCGCGAGTACAATGCGCTGAACGCGCGCTGGTTCGAGGACGAGTTCGACGTGGTGGTGGTGCACGATCCGCAGCCCCTGGGGATGCTGAGCTACACCGAGGGGCGCGGCGCGCGCCACTGGGTATGGCGTTGCCACATCGATACGTCGGAGCCCAACCCCGTCTTTTGGGAGTTCTTTGAGCCCTACATCGAGGCGTATCGCACGGCCATCTTTACCATGCGCGACTATGTGGGGCCCGAGATGGAGCCCTCGCGCATCCGCATCATCCCACCGAGCATCGATCCCCTGTCGCCAAAGAACAGGCCGATCCCCTTTGCCACGGCGCGCCAATCGATGGTTCGCTTTGGCATCGACCGTGCCCGGCCGGTGGTGCTGCAGGTGAGCCGATTCGACCCCTGGAAGGACCAACTGGGCGTCATCGACGCTTACCGCGAGGCCAAGGAGGCGGAGGAGGGGCTGCAGCTCGTCCTGATCGGTTCCCTGGCGACGGACGACCCGGAGGCGGGGGGGTACTTGGGGCGCGTGCGCGAGCGCGCCGGGGGCGACCCCGACATCCACATCTTTCAGAACCTCCCCTCCGAGGAGGTGGCGGCGTTCCAGGCGGGGAGCGACGTGGTCCTGCAAAAGTCGCTGCGCGAGGGGTTTGGGCTCACCGTGTCCGAGACGCTGTGGAAGGGGCGGCCGGTAGTGGGCGGGCGCGCGGGCGGCATCCCGCTGCAGATAATCAACGGAGAGAACGGTTTTTTGGTCACCTCGGTGGCGGAATGCGCCGACCGCATCCTCTACCTCGTCCGGCACCCGCGCGAGGCGGAACTGATGGGCACCGCGGGGCGCGAGCACGTGCGGCGCAATTTCGTCATGACGCGCCTACTGTCGGACTATCTCGAGCTGTTCAGCGAGCTGGCGCAAGTGGGCGAGGCGCGAGCGCGCGAGGTGGGCGGGGAGGCGAGGACGGGGTAAGCCAGACCCCAAGGCTGGAGGCCATTTGACGGAATCGCGACACGAGCGCTATCATTCGTTCCATCAACCTCATCAGCGGTGTGATCCGGCTCAGGAGTACTTTGGCAAAGGGGTCCCGAATGGCCGTCGCTGACAGAGTACATCGCTACGTGCAAAAGCTGCCGGAGCCTTTGCAGGCCGAGGTGCTGGATTTCGTAGAGTACCTCCTCTACAAAGTGGAGCAGGCTGAGGCCGAGGAGGACGGCCACGACTGGTCGGCCCTCTCCCTGTCCCTGGCCATGCGCGGCATGGAGGATGAGGAGGCGCCGGAATACACCCTCGATGACCTCAGAGAGACCTTCTGATGAGGGCGGCAGGGCAGATCGTTCTGTTTCACTTTCCGCACACGGACCTGGTAGAGGGCAAGCTCCGGCCAGCCCTGCTTCTGGGGAAGCTGCCCGGGCCATACGATGACTGGCTCATCCCTCGTTTCCCTTGCCCGCTCCCGCGCCACCTCCTTCTCCAGTGCGCGTGGTGACCGATCCCTCCCTGTGACGCGTGATATGCGCTGCATCAGCCACCACAATGCCACGATCTGAACCATTTCACACACCCACGCCTTCTGAACCCCTTGACAAGACGCAGATAAGGGCGAATACTGGCTTTACATCGATTCCCATCCAGCCAGGTAGGTGACCATGTTCACACACATCCGCCATCTGATCGCTGAGGAATACTCGTCCGCGAACGCTCTCGACCTCACGGCCGGCATCCACCGGCACGACCGCTGGTCCACCTTTGACCAATATCGCCGCTCGGGCGAATACTGCGCGGCGCGCATGCGCGAGTATGCGCTGGAGGACGTCGAGCAGATGGCCATCCCGGCCGATGGCGCGACCCGCATCGGCGACTGGACCATGCCGCTCGCCTGGGATGTGGAGAACGCCGTGCTCCGGGTCGTCGAGCCGCGCGATAGTGGGGGGCGCATCCTGGCTCACTATCGCGAGGAGCCGGCCTCCCTGGCCATGTGGAGCGCACCGACGCCGCCCGGCGGCGCGGAAGTGGCGGTGGTCTACCTCGAGGACGGCTCGCGGGAGGAGGACTATGCCCACGTCGACGTGCGCGGGAAGGCCGTCTTTACCCACCGATCTCACGGATCGGTGCGGGGCCTGGCGGCGCGCCATGGCGCCGTCGGCCTCATTACCGACCACCCCGCGTGCAAGGACGACGCCCTCGCCAACGCCACCTGCTGGATGAACGCCTGGGTCGACCACCACGGGTGGGGCTTTCTCAAGACCGACACGCCCATGTGGGGCTTTTCGTTGACGCGCGAAAAGGGGCAGTACCTCGAGCGCCTGTTGGCCTCGGGCGAGCCGGTGACGGTGCGCGCCGACGTGGCGAGTTGCCTGTACGAGGGGGACTTTACCCTGTCCACCGGCGTCATCCGCGGCGAGAGCGACGACGAGGTGCTGACCTATGCCCACGCCTACGAGTATGGCGCCGAGGACAATGCCGCCGGCTGCGCCACGGTGTTGGAGGCGGCGCGTACCCTGCAGCGCCTGATCCAGACGGGCGCCCTGCCCCGCCCCAAACGCACCATCCGCTTCATGATGTCGTGGGAGTGCTATGGGTCCATCGCCTGGGCGGTGCAGCGAATCCACGGCCGGCGCAACGTGGTGGCTGGCCTGTGCCTCGACGATTTGGGCGGGAAACAGAGCCTGACGGGCGGGGCGGTCAAGCTCATCCTGAACCCACACTGCCAGGCATCGTACACCGACTACCTGGTCAAGGAACTGGCCGCCGATTGCTTCTTGCCCGAGGAGGGCCTGGCCTACGAACTCACCCCCTGGTCGGGCGGCACCGATCACACCGTGTTTGAGGACCCGCAGTTCGGCGTGCCCATGCCGTGGCTGTCCGAGCATCCGGCGCGCTATCACCATACCTCGCTGGACGAGATGGACAAGATCGACCGCCACAGCCTGGAGGTCGAGGGGGTCTTTGCGGCCACCTACCTGTACGCGTTGGCCAACGCCGGCGACCCCGAGGCCCGGTGGCTGGCGGAGGGGACGCGCGCCCTGTGGGAGGAGGAACTGGCGTTGGTGGCCGCGGTCGCTCGGGAAAAGGTGGACGCCGCCGCGTCGCCGGCCGACGTGCACGCCATCTGGCAGGACGCCGATGAGCGCCTCGAATACCTCCTGGCCCGGGGCAGCGAGGCGATTCGGTCACTCATGCGGCTCAGCGGGGTGCCGGGGGTAGGCGCGACGGCCGTCGAGGGGGCGGTCGACCGGCAGACCGGCGCCCTGGAGCGCGCCGCCAGCCAGCAGATCGAGGAACTGCGGGGAGCCGCGGTACGCCGGGCTGGCGCTTTGGGTGGGAACCTGGCGCCCGAGCGGCGGGCGCGGCCCCTGCGCCAGGGGGCAAACCGCATCCCGCGACGCAAGGTCGCCGGGCTCTTGACGCTGTGTGGCATCCCCGACGCCGAGCGCGCCGAGTTGGAGCGCGTCACCCACGGCGCCAGCCCGATGTGGTCGCCGGTGCTGACCTTTGGCCTCTACTGGGCCGACGGGACGCTGCCCGTCGGCGAGATCCAGCGTCGGGTGGAACTCGAGTTCGGCCCGACGGAGATCGATCTGGTGGAGTATTTCCAGTTCCTCGAGCGGCTGGGCTATGTGGAGTGGGCGTGAGGGAACGGGGATGTCGCCGGTTGCGGTTTGTGGCCTCCCGGCCATCGTGGTGGGCGTGATAGCGCGACGGAGCACGGCTGGCGGGGTTCAACGGGCTCGACAACTGGCGCGAGCTATTCGCCGACCCGACCTTTTGGCAAAGCCTCAAGATCTCGGTGCGGTTCAGCCTCATGTTCATGCCCATCGCGCTCTTTTTGTCTCTCTTTACCGCGACCATGATCTCCAAGGTGCAGAACGGGTTGGCGGCGGCCGTCTATCGCGTCATCGCCTACATGCCGGTGGTGCTCCCCACCACCGTGGCGATGCTCGTGTGGGCCAAGCTGTACGACGTCAAGTTCGGGTACCTGAACATCATGTTGCAGAACCTGGGCGTCAACAGCCCGCCCAACTGGCTCGGCTCGCCCAAATGGGCGCTCACCGCCATGGTGGTGCCCACCGTGTGGTCGCAGTTCGGCTACTGGACGTTGCTTTTCCTCATCGGCATCTATAACATCAACGCCGAGGTCTATGAGGCCTCCCTGGTGGATGGCGCCAACGGCTGGCAGCAGCTCTGGTATATGACCATCCCCCTGCTCAAGCCGGTGTTCACGCTGGTCCTCGTCCTGGGCTCTGGGGTGGTCAGCGCCACGGTAGAGTCGATGGCGCTCTTCCAGGGCACATCCGGCGGCCCCGGGGAGGCGGCGCTCACCTCGGGCGTCTATCTCTACCGTACGGCCTTTATCCATGGCGACATGCGTATGGGCTATGCCGCCACCATGTCCCTCTTCCTGGGACTCATCAACATCCTGGTCACGGGCATCGTCTTTCGGACGATGCGCACCGAACGAGCCTGAGGCAGGAGGAGCCATGCGAATCGCATCGGTCGATATCTGGACGGTGGTGGTACCCACCATCTCGGGGCGGGTGCACTCCGCCGTCTATGGGCCCGCCGGCTGGGACATGGTGCCCAAGCACATCATCCGCGTGCACACCGATGATGGTTATGAGGGGATTGGCGAGACGGGGCGTGGCGTGCCGCTGGAGGCGGTGCAGCGCATGGCCGACGACATCGTCGGCCGCGATCCTCGGCGCATGATGCTCCAGCAACTGCCATCCACCGACTCGCTCGACGTCGTCGAGGGCCCCCATTCCATGGACCGCTGGTGGGAGACCGCCGCCGCGGGGCCACGTTTCCCCGGTTACGAGGCGCTCGAGATGGCCATCGTCGACATCCTGGGCAAGCTCTACGGGCAGCCCGCCCACTGGTTCCTGGGCGGCGCCGTGCGCGACCGCGTGCCGGCCGACTACTGGATCGGCCATCAGACCCCTGAGGATGCCGCCGCCAACACGCGCCTCGCCGTGGAGCGCGGCTTCAGGGGGATGAAGATGAAATGCACCGGCGACGAGCCCCTCGTAGCGCGCTGCGAGGCGATCTGGGAGGTGGCGGGGCCCGAGTTCGAGCTGACCATCGACCCCAACACGCGCTTTTGGCGCCTCACCGAGGCGCTGGACATGGGGCGCGCCCTGGCGGCCCGCGGCAAGGTCAAGGTGTTCGAGGATCCCATGGCCAAGTGGAACCTCGACTGGTACCGCATGTTCCGCGAGCACGGGGTGGTGCCCGTGGCGCTGCACCTGGGCGACCCGCACGACGTCATCAGCGCCATCAAGGCCGAGGCGGTGGACTACCTCAACCTGGGCGGTGGGATGGTCCAGTTCTCGCGCAACGCCGCCATGGCCCACGCCGCCGGCATCCCCTGCTGGCACGGCTCGGGCAACGACCTGGGGATCATGGAGTTCTCTTACCTCCATGCCGCGGCGGCCGCCCGCAACTGCGTGTTGGGCAGCGATTTCGTCGGCTCCTGGACGCGCCAGGATGACCTGGTGGTGGAGGGGATCCAGTTCGAGGATGGCTACGCCATCGTCCCCGACAAGCCCGGCCTGGGCTGCGAGTTGGACATGGAGGCCCTGGAAAAGTACTGCGTGCGCTGAGGGCGCTCGTTTCGGGGCGCGTCGCGCACGGCAGAGGCGTAGCATGTGACAGGTTGCAGGTTACAGGGTCCAGATGGCGTACCCGCTGAACCCTGTAACCTGCAACCTGTCACGTGTCATCTCGGTGCGAACCTCTCGAGGGGCACAGCGCCCTTTTGCCAGCTTACCGTGGGTTGGGTACACTTGACGCCATCGTAGCCGGTTGCTGAAGTAGCGAAGCAGATGGAGTTGGGTGAAAACACGGGTTCCGAGGTTCGAGCTGCAGGTTACAGTCTCTGTGGCGGCCCACCACTGAACCCTGTACCTTGAGACCTGCAACCTGGAACGAGCGATCCACAACTCACAACGCACAACTCATAACTCATAACCCGTAACCAACGCAGAAAGGACCATATGCAGACCACCAAGATCGGCATCATCGGTTGTGGCAACATCAGCGCCGCATACCTGCGCACCGCGCAGACGTTCCGTATCCTCGAGGTGGCCGCCGTGGCCGACCTCGACGCGTCTCGCGCCTGCTCCCGCGCGGAAGAGTTTGGCGTGCCCCAGGCGTGTGGCGTGGACGAACTCTTGGCGGACCCCGAGATTCGCATCGTGGTGAACCTCACGAATCCGCAGGCGCACACCGAGGTGAACCTGGCGGCGCTGACCGCCGGCAAGCACGTCTACACGGAGAAGCCCCTCGCCGTGACGCGCGAGGACGGCCAGCGCGTGGTGGCCGCCGCCCGTGAGGCGGGCCTGCGCCTGGGCTGCGCCCCGGGAACGTTTCTCGGTGGGGGGCTGCAGACCTGCCGCAAGCTCATCGATGACGGCGTCATCGGCCGGCCGGTGGCCTGCGCCGCCTTTATGATGAGCCATGGCCACGAGCACTGGCACCCCGACCCCGCCTACTACTATCAGGCCGGCGCCGGGCCGATGTTCGACATGGGGCCCTACTATCTCACCGCCCTCACCACCCTCCTGGGCCCCGTGGCGCGCGTGGCGGGCAGCGCCGGCATCCAGATCCCCGAGCGCACCATCACGAGCAAACCCAAGTACGGGGAAAAGATCGTGGTGAACACCCCCGACCACGTGGCCGGCACTCTCGATTTCGCCTGTGGCGCCATCGGCACCATCATCACCACCTTTGCCACCTGGCGGTCGCAGCTGCCGCGCATCGAGATCTATGGCACCGAGGGCACCCTCTGCGTCCCCGACCCCAACACTTTGGGTGGGCCGGTGCGCCTCTGCGGCTCCGCCGACCAGGAGTGGGCCGACGTGCCTCTCACCCATGGCCATGCCGACGGCCGCAACATGTGGGGCATCGGCGTGGCGGACATGGCCCACGCCATCGCCGCGGGCCGGCCGCATCGCGCCACGGGCGATCAGGCCTACCACGTGCTGGACCTCATGCAGGCGTTCCTCGACTCGGCCGCGGCGGGCCGCCACGTAGAGATCGCCAGCACCTTCCAGCGCCCGGCGCCCCTGCCCCTCGGCCTGCCGGAGGACGCGCTGGACGACTGACGCGGGGCCTGCCCCGCCAAGGCAGCATCAACTCCCTCTCCCCGCACTTTGAACCTCAGCACTCTGGGGCAAGGGGTGGGGAGGGGGTGGATTTTGCGTAGCCGTATCGCCTTGCCTTCCCTTCCCAACGGTGCTATGCTCCCGCCCTGTACCATCAGGCGTCGAGGCCCTGGTGGCAATCATAGGCGAGGAGACCCCACGACGATGAAATTCGACTGCCGCGAAGACATCATCCAGATGACGCCCCTGTGGAAAGGGGACCGCTTCGAAGACGGCCGGCCGCGGGTTTCGGACGACATCATTCGCCGGATGCGGAACGTCATCACCGAAGAGGCCTGGTCCGTGCTCTGGCGCGAGGGGTACCACTTTCAGTTCGAGGGGAACTGGCACTGCCTCAACCCGGGCGAGACGCTCGTGGGGCGCGCCGTGACGGGTGTGTTCGTGCCACAGCGCCCCGACCTGCACGACGCCCTGATGGAGTACGGCCACAACGAGGAAAAGCGCATCGGCGCCATGAACTCGTGGGTCATCGAGACGCTCCAGGAGGATGACGTTATCGTCATCGACCTCTTTGGCAAGGTCTATGAGGGCACCTTCTCGGGCGCCAACCTCTCCACGGCCATCGCCACGCGTACCAAGCGCGGACAGGTGATCTATGGCGGCATCCGCGACGCCCAGCAGATCCTCGAGATCCCCAACCTGATCACTTTCTGCAAGGGGATGGATCCCACGCCCATCCGCAACGTCACCTTGGTGGGCCTGAACGCGCCCTGCCGCGTCGGCGACGCCACCTGCATGCCGGGCGATGTCGTGCTGGCCACCTACACTGGCGTGCTCTTTATCCCGCCCCACCTGGCCGAGGCCGTGGTCGAGCACTCGGAGCGCACCCACATGCGCGAGAGCTTCTCGCACCAGCGGCTGCGCGAGGGGATCTATAACTCGAGCCAGATGGATACCAAGTGGACCGAAGAGATCGAGGCCGACTTTGAGGAGTGGCGCAAGGCCCACGCGCACGACGGCGACATCGACTGGGAGAAGAAGGACGAGTCCCAGGGAGCCATCAGCGAGGACGGCACGCTGCTCGGCTAGTCGGTAGAAACCAGAGGCCCGAGAGCACAGAGAAGCGGATTCTCTGTGCTCTCTCTCTGCTCGCTGCGGTTCGTTCTCACTCCCCGAAGCAGGTCCCCACGAGGCGAGCGCTGGCAATCCAGGGGTGGTCGGGCGGCACCCGCTTGAGTTTGCCGGCCACTTTTTTCAGGGGCACGGGCTTGCACTGATCGCCGCGTATGGCCACCATGATGTTGCCCTGCCCCTCGGCGATCAGCTCCACACAGCGCGTCCCCAGGCGCGTCGCCAGCAGGCGATCCGCCGGCGTGGGTGTTCCGCCGCGCTGCAGGTGCCCCAGCGCCGTGACGCGCGTCTCGAGGCCCGAGCGCTCCTGGATCTGCTGCGTCAGTCGGGCACTCACACTGGGCCCTAGACCGGTCTCGTCGTCGCTGCGCTGCTCGCCCGCCTCGGCCTCCTCGGTCGTGAGTGCGCCCTCGGCCACCGCCACGATGCTAAAACGTTTGCCCTGGCGGCTGCGGTTGAGCACCGCCTCGGCCACGGCGTCGACCCTGTAGGGGATCTCGGGGATGAGGATGACGTCGGCGCCGCCCGCCACGCCCGCTCCCAGCGCCAACCAGCCGGCGTTGTGGCCCATGATCTCGACCACGATGACGCGCTGGTGGCTGTCAGCCGTGGTGTGGAGGCGGTCGATCGCCTCGGTGGCGATGGTCAGGGCGGTGTCAAAGCCAAAGGTTACGTCCGTCTGGACGACGTCATTGTCGATGGTTTTGGGGAGCGTGAGGATATTGAGCCCGCTCTTGGTGAGACGGTAGGCGTTCTTTTGCGTGCCGGCGCCCCCCAGGCACACCAGCGCGTCGAGGTGCAGCCGCTCATAGTTGTCCACCGCCAGCGGCGTCATGTCCATGGTGCCCATCCCGCCCGCGGGCATGCGATGGGGCTTGTCGCGGCTGGTGCCCAGGATGGTGCCCCCCAGCGTGAGGATGCCCGACAGGCGGTCCATGCCGAGGTGGACGGTGCGGTTCTCCACCAGGCCCCGAAAGCCATCCAGAAATCCCACCACCTCCATCCCCGAGGCGTGGGCGGCCTTGCCCACCGCCCGGATGGCGGCATTGAGGCCGGGACAGTCTCCACCGGCGGTTAGGATGCCGACGAGTTTCTGCGCCATGGTTCCCTCCCTGCGACGCCGATGCCATACCGGCGCCGTGAAACAAGTAGATACATTATCACACCGCCCACAGTCAGGGTCAAGGCGCGCCCACATCCCTGGGAGGTCCCCCTGCCGCGAGCCTGACAAGCACGAGCTACTGCGGAGGGCCTTCGGGAGGTGGAGCCGGCGCGAATGGGTGCGCGTTGGCCCCTGCCATGGGTCGGGGCTATACTATGACGGACTATGACAGATACGAACGCCTTCTATGCCTTGCGGGACGAACTGCGCGCCCTGCGGGACGTGATCCCCGCGTTGCGCTCCGAGGTCGCCGGAGGGCCGAATGGAGAGCCGCCCGGCGAGCCCGCCGGCGGGGTCCACCTCCCGTGGCGCGACCGCCTGGTGCGCAGCGTGCTGCCCGCCATCGACCTGCCGCTGCCGGTGCTGCTGGTGGCTATCAGCGGTGGGGGCAGCACGGGCAAATCGACCCTCTTTAACGTGCTGGCGGGCAAGGAGCTGTCGCGCGTCGGGTTCCGTGCCGGCCTCACGTCGCGGGTGCTGCTAGCGGGGCACCCCGACGTCCTCTCGGGGCCCGACGTCGCCGCCAGCCTGCTCCATCGGCTGGCGCAGGCGCCCGAGCCGTGGAGCCAGGCCGGCGACGCCGTCACGCCCGGGCCGCCGCTGTATGCCGCCTCGTCCAGCGTGCCGCCCAACCTGCTCCTCATCGACACGCCCGATTTCGATACCGGCGTCGAGGGGCGCATGGTGAATCGCGAGCGCGCCGAGCCGGTGCTGCGCACCGCCGAGGTCATCGTCTACGTCTTTACCAACACGGTCTATAACAACCTCTCCAACACGCGCTTTATGGCCGACATCGTCGGGGCGATCGGCGGGCGGCCCATGGTGCTCGTCTATCGCGTGTCGCGCGCGGCGGACGACGCCGAGGTGCTGGAGCACTGCCGCGTCGTGGCGCGGCACCTCTATCGCACCCCCCAGGGGCGCGAGCTGCCGCGGCGCGAGCTGCCGTCCGAGATCCTCGGCATCTATCGCATGCACGAGTCGGACGCCGTGGCCCTCGGCCAGGCGGAGCCCAGCATCATCCCGGTGGGTGACGTTACTGGGGGGCGGGCCATCCGGGAACTCCTCTCGGGCCTCGACGTGGCGCGCATCAAGCGGCGCGTCTTTGCGGCGGACCTGGAGCAGATTCGGCGTGAGGCGGCGGCGGACCTGGAGGCGCTGCGAGGGGCGGCCCACCGAGCAGCCGTGTACCGCCGCGGCCTCGAGCAGGTGACGGCACAGGAGGCGCTCGGGGCGCTGCGCACCTTTCCCATGAACGAGGCCGTGGCGCTGACCACCCGGCTGTTCCTCGAGAGCAGCCCGGCGCACATCAAGGTGCTGCGCGCCACGGGGCGCGTGGTGGCCGCGCCGCTGCGGGGTGTGCAGGCCCTCGGCCGGGCGCTGGAGCGGCTGGTGGGCGAGGCGCCCGACGAGCCGGCCCCTCCTGATCCGACGGTTGAACTCGAGCGCGACCTGTTGAACGCCGCCAACGCCCTGCGCAACCGCCTGCTCGACGACCACCTCATCGTGAGGGTGACGGCCGACGACCCGCTGTTGCGGGAGGCGCGGGCGGAGGCCGCCGAAGAGGGAGGCGCCGCCCAGGTTGAGCCGCTGGGGGGCGGCGTGTTCAACGTTCACCTGACGGCCCCCGCCGCCGTGCGGGCGCGGGAGGCGGATCTGCTGGCGCGGGACTGGACGGCCGTGACGCGCGACCTGCGCGCCGTGGCGCACGACCTGGTGGGGCTGCCCGCCGACATCGAGGAGGACCTGGCCGCCATCGTGACGCGCTTTCGCGCCGGCATGGGCTGGCGCGAGCGGGTGCGCGAGGGCCTCTTTGCCTCCCTGTCGGCGCTCCCGTCCCTCCTGGGGGTCACCTACATGCTGCTCACCGCCAACCCCGTGGCGGGCGCCGGCATCTGGATCGAGCTGCAGGGGCTCTTTGGGCTCAATGACCTGTGGGCGCTGGTCTCCATCCCCGCCTCCGCCGGCCTCAGCGAGCAGGAGCGCAAGCAGCTGCAGCAGATGGTCGCCCCCGCCTTTCGCCTCTGGTTCGAGCGCCGCCTCACGAGCGTCGTGTCCGTGCTGCAGGACGCGGTGTGCCGACCGGCGTTGGAGGCGCTCGACGGCGTGCCCGCGCCCGACGACGCGCGCTTTGCTCGCGTCGAGCGCGCCCTGGCATCCCTGGAGGTCCCCACATGAGATCGCCCTCCGACGACTGGGGCTCGGACGCCGGCACTGACGGGCTGGCGATGCGCGGCGCAGCCGCCCTGGCCTACGCCGAGGCGGAACTGGACACCCTCGACGGCATCCTGTCGGGCGCCCCCGACTGGCGTCCGGGGCGCGCGCTGCACGCCGAGGTCGCCTGGTGTCGCGACCGCCTGGCCGAACTGAGCGCCTCGTGGGGCGCCAAGCTGGTCGTGGCCATTGTGGGGCCGTCGGGGGCGGGCAAGTCGACGCTGCTCAACTCCCTCGCCGGCCGCGAGCTGTCGCCCACCGGCCGGACGCGCCCCACCACGCGCGAGGTGGTGGTCTATGCCGCGACCGAGGCGGACGCCGACGGCCTGACGCAGCACTGCGGTCCCGAGCGCGTGCGCGTGGCGACGGATCGGCGCGCGGCCGCCCTGGAGCACCTCATCCTCGTCGACACGCCGGACACGAACACCCTCCCCGAGAACCAGACGCTCTTGCGCTGCGCCCTGGAGCGCGCCGATCTCCTCCTGGCCGTGCTGCCGGCGCACAACCCGCGCATGCACGACAACATCGCCTTCCTCAAGCCGTACGTGCAGCACCTGCCCGCCGATTCCGTCGTGCCGGTGCTGAACATGGTGGACCGCGTCCCCGAGGCCGAGTTGGCGAATAGCGTGGCGCCCGACGCCCGGCGGGCCGTCGAGATCGAGTGGGGGCTCGATGGGGCGCGCGTCTACCTCGTCTCGGCGCGCGGCGCAGCCCCCGAGGGCGACCCCTTTCCCGCCGACGAACGTCCCCTGCACGCCGTGAACGAGTTCGAGGCGCTGCGCGCCCTCGTCTACGAGTCCCTCAACCGCGCGGAGCAGGTCGTCGACCGGCGACTGGCGCGGGTGGATCGGCTGCTCGATCTGCTCCATGCGCACAGCCGCGCCGCCCTGGCCGCGCGGCGCGAGGCCCTCGCCGAGGCCGAGGAGCGCCTGCGCGACCTAGGGCGCCAGGGAGAGGCGCTGCTCGTGGAGGCGGCCGCCGGCCGGCGGCCGGGCGGGATGGACGTGCACGCCTCTCTCTATGGCCTGCTGGCGGGGCGCTGGTGGGGGCCGGTGGGGTGGCTGGTGGCCGCCTGGGCGCTGGTGTTGCGCTTCGCCGCGCTGCTATCCCGTCCCTCGCGTTGGTTCCGTCCCAGCGACGAGTTCTTGGGCGCGTCGGAACTCCAGGCGGCCCAGTGGGCACCGGCGTTGGAGGGGCTGTATGCGCGAGGGTGGCCGCCCGCCGCCGATCTGCTGGTGCGCGGGGGGTTCGACCCCGCCGTGCGCGAGGCGGAAGCCTGGAGTCAGTGGGTGCGCGAGCGCGCCCGCGCCGAGGCGGATCGCTGGTCCGACGCCTTTGGCGCCCGCCTGGACGCCCTGGCGCACCGCCTCGCGGCCTGGCCCCTCCAGGTGCTGCTGAACGCCCCCTCCCTGGGGCTGATCGTCTGGATCGCCTATGACGTCGTGGCGCGCTTTTGGCAGGGGCGCTACCTGCCGGCGGACTATTTCCGACACGCCGGCATCGCCGTGCTCCTCGCCTGGGCGCTCGGCTTTCTGCTGCTCCAGGTGATCGTCGCGTTCGCCCTGCGCGCGCCCTTGCGCCGGGGCGTGGCGCGCGCGCTGGCGGGCACGCCGTCGGCGACCCTCGGGCCGCTGGAGGGCCAACTCCGGGCGCTGGCGTCGCTGGAGCAAGCCGTCGGCGAGGCGGGCTGACCGTCGCCTCGCCTCCACCACGAGAGGAACGCCATGACCGACTCGCAACGCACGCACGAGCTGTCCATCGACGGCGTCCGCCTGCTTCTCGACGGGCAGCCCCACTATTTCCAGGGGCTCAGCTTTTTCAACGCCCTCTACAACCCCTCCTTCAACGCCGACGCCGCCGCGCGCAACGCCTGGCTGGCCAAGTTCGGCGCCAACGGCGTGAACGCCCTCCGCGTCTGGTGCCAGTGGGATTTCGCGCCGCCGCACACCTTTGTCGACACCTTGCCAGCGCACACCATGTACACCCCTGACGGCGCGGTGCGTGAAGAGCCCTTCGAGCGGCTGCGGGCCCTCATCCTGGCGGCGGACGCCCGCAGCATGGTGATCGAGGTGACCCTGTTCTCCCATGAGAAGCAGCCCAACCTGCCCGACGACGTGCTGGAGCGCGCCGCGCGCGAGATGGCGCGCCGGCTCGCGCCGTACCGCAACATCATCGTGCAGATCTGGAACGAGGATTCCACCGCGGTGCTGCGCCTGGCCGAGGCGGTCAAGGCGGAGGACCCGGCGCGCCTCGTGACGAACTCGCCGGGGTTCGCCGGCAACCTGGGCGACGACGCCCAGAACCGGGCCCTGGACCTGCTGACGCCTCACACCTCCCGCCACGATGTGGAGCCCTTCTGGGAGGTGGCCCCGCGCCAGATCGCCTCGCTCCTCGAGCGCTATGCCAAGCCCGTCATCGACGACGAGCCGGCGCGCACCGGCATCGTCCAGTTCGGCGGCATCCCGGGGGGCACGCTCCCCGAGCGCCACATCGCCCAGATCGAGGCGGTGCGGGCGCTGGGCGCCTACCACATCTACCACCACGACATGTTCCAGCGCAGTTACGGCTACGCCACCACGCCGCCCAGCGGCGTGCCCGATCCCGACTATAGCCCGTTCCACCGCCGGGTGTTCGGTTACCTGCGCGACCATCGCAGGTGGTAGCGCGAGTGCTCTGGCCGTGCTATAGTGCGTCCGTGGTCGTGTGGCGACATACCGTCACCCGGCGTGCCGTCGTTGGGAATCGCCCGCATCACGCCTACAGAGGAGCGAGACAACCATGAAGATCACCGGCATCGACACCTATCTCGTGAACACGGGGCACCGCGACCTGTGCTTCGTCAAGGTGCGCACCGATGAGGGCCTCTACGGCGTCGGCGAGGCCTACTCCGCCGGCCCCGACGAGGCCACCGCCAACGTCATCCACTATTTCGAGGAGTGGCTGCTGGGGATGGACCCCCTGGACATCGAGGGGATCTGGCAAAAGCTCTACATCGGCTCGCGCTTCCCCGGCGGCTCGGTGGTCTACTCCGCCCTCAGCGGCATCGACCACGCCCTGTGGGACCTCAAGGGGCGCGCCCTGAACACCCCCGTCTACCAGCTGTTGGGGGGCAAGTGCCGCGAGCGCATCCGCGTCTACCAGAACCCGGGCGGCGCCACGCCCGAGGAGACGCTGGAGAACGCCCTGCGCCTCAAGGAGCGCTACGGCTTTACCGCCTTCAAGACGAGCCCCCTGCCCCGCGAGGCGCACGCCATGCCCTGGCCGGCGGTGCTCAACGCCGTGGAGCACAAGATGGCCGTGTTGCGCGAGGGGCTGGGGGACGAGATCGAGATCGGCCTGGACCCCCACGCCCGCATCCTGGAGCCCTCCAAGGCGGTGGACCTGTGCGAGGTGGTGGCGCCCTTCCGCCCCATGTTCGTCGAGGAGCCGCTGCGGCCCGAGAACGTGGACGCCATGGCGGAGGTGCGCGCCAAATCGCCGGTGCCCATCGCCACGGGGGAGATGCTCTATACCAAGTGGGAGTTCCGCGACCTGCTGAAGGTGCGCGGGGCGGACATCATTCAGCCCGACATCTGCTGCTGCGGCGGGATCACCGAGATGAAAAAGATCGCCGCCCTGGCGGAGGCCGAGTACGTCACCGTGGCGCCCCACAACCCCATGGGGCCGGTGGCCACGGCCGTCAACGCCCAGTTCGCCGCCACGGCGCCGACCTTCCTCATCCTGGAGTACCACATCGACACGGAATCGCCGCGCAAGGATCTCGTGCAGGAGCCCTACCGCATGGTGGACGGCTACCTGGAGCTGCCGGACAAGCCGGGGATCGGGATCGAGTTGAACGAGGAGTACTATAAGCAGCACCCGTACAAGCCGTGGAAGCGCGGCATGCCGCTCAAGCCGGACGGCTCCATGGCGTTCATCTAGGGGCAGGCGATGGGGGCGCCGCGGGGGGCGCGCGGGATGGCCCGCGGGCTAAAGCCCTCCGGCTACCATAGATCAAAGCCCCTTCGGGGCTGGCAAAGCGCCCCGGAGGGGCACCCGTCTATGATAGCCCGGCGGTTCACCGCCGGGCGGGTTGGCCGGAGCCGCGACACGAGAACGCGCCCGGGGACAATTCCCGGGCGCGTCTGCTATCTCGTTGCGACTAGAGGTGATCCCCTCTTATTCCGCGTCTCCGCCACAGCCGCCGCCACAGGAGGCGCAACCGCCCTCGCAGCCGCCGGCGAGTTCGTCGGGCGTGGCTTCGCGCAGGCAGGCGATGCGCACGTCAAAGTGCAGCGTCTTGCCGGCCAGGGGGTGGTTCAGGTCCACCGTCACGTTCTCGTCGTTCGCATCGCGCACATACACCACCACGGTGCGGCCGTCCTGCGTCCGCATGCGCAGGCCCATCCCCTCCTCGAGGTCCATGTCGGCGGGGAAGGCGGAGCGGGGCAGGGACTCGAGCAGTTCGGAATCGAATTCGCCGTAAGCATCGTCCGGCGCCACCACGACCTGCTTCTCATCGCCGAGCGCCATGCCATAGAGGGCGCGCTCCAGCCCCGGGATGATCTGACCGCGCCCCTGGATGAACTCCAGCGGGCCGCGTCCCTCAGAGCTATCGATCACCTCGCCGTCCTCGATGCGCAGGGTGTAGTCGATGCCGACGCAGACGTCGTCCTGTACGATCATCAGGGTAAACCAGCTTTCCGGCCCGTCGCGGGCCATGCTCATCGCGCCCGTGCGCGTACGCGACGCGCCCTTTGCGCTAACCGTCATAACCAAACGAAACGCCCACCCGTCTGAGTCTACCCCTGGGGTGGGCGACATTATCGGATACTATACCACGGAAGGGCTGGGCGTCAAGTGATGCAGGGAGAAGGGAACGCGGATGCACACGGATTCTGCGTTCTACTCCCCGGCTCTAGCGCACAACGTGCACGGGCCCGAGGAGGATGCGGTCGTGGGCCAGCGGCGCGCCGTCGGGGCCCGCGGCGGGTAGGCGCACGAGGGTGGCGGGGTCGTACATCCCCACCTCGACGTGGTACTCCCCCTCGGGGGCGTCGGCGTCGAGCTGGATCTGGTAGCCGTCGATGACGATCTCACCCGGCAGCCAGCCCGTGGTGGGGTAGGCACCCCCCATCGGCTCGCCATCCTCCTGCCCCCACACCCGGTCGGCGCCGTCGATGATGTGGGTGAACACCTTGTAGGGGGTGCCCATGCGCGCCTCGGCCCGCCAATAGAGAGTCAGATCCAGCGTCTCGCCGGGGCGCAACGTATCCGGGGCCAGGTCGTAGCCTAGCAGCGATGCCGCCCCACCAAGGCGCGCACCGACGGGGTGCGCCATGACTGGCGGGTTGTAGAGGCGCTGGCGCCCCGCCACCTGCAACACCCCGACGGCGTGGGGCGGGGCGACGGGCACGCCCGCCACGTCGACCACGGCGACCTGCACCGTGTAGGGGCCGTTGGGCGTCTCGGCGTCCACGATGAGGTCATAGCGGCCGCACAGCGCCTCCCCCTCGCGCCAACGGGGCGTGGGATAGTCGTCTTGGCTGAGGGCGGCGCGCAGCTCCCCCCACACCCGCTCGTCGCCCTCCAGCGTGAGGCGGACGCCGTACGGCGGCAGGGCGGCCTCCTGCGCCTGCCAGCAAGCCGAGAGGGCAATGGCGTCCCCGGGGCGAACCTCGCCGGGCAGGGACGAGTGCCCGAGGAGGGTCAGGCCGGGCGCTGCGTCGACGCTGTGGCGCTCGTCCATCGTCAGGCGGGCAGTATCGACGGGTAGCGCTGCGGGAAGCACCCGGGCGCGCCCGATGGCGATGTCGTAGCCCTGAGGGGCGCCGTGGACGCCGAGCACAGGCAGGCCGTCCCACGCGCCCTGAGGGTGCACGCGCACGATCACCTGGTACTCGCCGGGCGGCGTCCCCGGATCCACGGGCAACTCGAACGCCGCGATGGTCGCCTCGCCTACCGGCCACTCGGAGGTGGGGCGCAAGTCGGCGTATTCCAGCCCCTCGATCCACAGGCTCTTGTCCTGGATGTCCATCAACAGCTTGTGCCCCAGGCCCCAGGCATGCCCCTGGTCGTCCATCAGGCGCAAGGTGACGCCATAGTCGACGTCCATAGGCGCCAGCGCCGTCCATCGCAGGTTCAGGCGCAGGTCCTCGCCGGGTGCCGCCTCGGGGGCCAACCACTGCACGCCGGTGAGGCGCAGTCTGCCCCCCAGGTTCTCATCGAGGGGCGCCCCGGGCCAAAAGTCCTGTCGACCAAAGACCTCGATCAGACGCGTGTCATAGCTCCGGCGCTCGCTCAGATGGTAGTGCTGCAGGAGGTATTCTCGCAGCGCCGGGTGGTCCCGCAGACTGACGAACTGGTGCCCGCCGTGGGCGATGTTGAACAGCACCATGGGCGCGCCGCTCGCCTCGATCTCGGCGATGAGGTCGGACCCCATGATCTGGCCGCTGGAGGCCGCCCCCTCCGAGATACCGGCGGCCAGACGCGTCGTGCGGCGCTGGGCGTAAAAGTTGATCCCCGGATAGTCGGACACCACCACGTCGTCGGGGGCGGTGCGCGCCTGAATATAGTCCACCCACTCGGGGGTGGTGTCATCGCGCCAGCTCGCCACGAGGGCGTTCTTGGCGACGTGGGGCCAGAGTGCCAGGGCGAGGACCGCCGCCACGACGGCGACGCCGGCGAAGCCCCGCCGACGCGGAAGGCGCTCTGACAGCGCCGCCCACAGACGATCCACCGCCAGCCCCCCCAGCGCGGCCAGAGCCGGCACGAGGTAGGTGAGGTGGCGCGCCTGCAAGTCACGCGTGAGGAGCAGGAAAACCAGCGCCGTGGGAAGCTGCCAGGCGTAGACGCGCGCCACGCCCCGCGCGCGGCGCAGGCTGAGGATGGCGCCGCCCAGGCCCAGCGCCACGTAGACGGGCTGGTGCCGGATATAGTCCCAGTACAGGCCGAGGGCCTTGGCGACGACCTGCAGGACCGGCATGCCCTGCCCCTGCCGCAGATGGTGGCCCAGCACGGCGCCGAGGGTCTCGGGCGTGAGCGCCACAAAGGCGCCGAATATGACGGCTACTACGGCGACGAAGGGAAGCCCCACGGTGAGGCCCGTGCAGACGGTATCGCGCCAGTCGCGCGTCGCCAGGAACTCGGCGAGCAAAAAGAGGCCGATCCCCGCCAGGGGCAGCGCCCCGAACAGCTTGGACGCCATCGCCAGGCCCATGGCCGCGCCTGAGAGGGCCAGAAGCAGCCCCTCACCCCGAGCAGAGGGGGCTGGAGACCCCTCACCCCCTCCCTCTCCCCGAGTACCGGGAGAGGGGGCATGAGGCGACGGCGCTCGATCCGCTTCCGTCGTCCCGAGCGCAGCGAGGGACCTTGACTCGCTGTGCGATACGACTGTCTTTGGTGGCAGCCCCTCTCCTCGATTCGGTGGAGCCGGAGGCCCCTCACCCCCCGCCCTCTCCCCGAGTACAAGGAGAGGGAGCTGGCGACGGCGCCGCTGCGCATATGCTCGTACAAAGAGGTACACCCCCAACGCCGCCCAGAACAGCATGGGCGCCTCGGGCCGGAAAAATCGCGCTGCCCAGAACGACTCGCTCTGTACCAGCATGAGGAGCGTGGCCAGGAGCGCCGGCCGTACCCCCCAGAGTCGCCGCACGGTGAGATAGGTGAGCAGCGTCGTGGCCAGCACGAGCAGCGTCATGGCGAGGCGCGCGGCGAGCACCGAGTTGCCCGTCAGCGCGAGGATCAGCGCGCCCGGGTAGAGAAAGGCGGGCAGTTGCGGGGTGAGGAAATCGCGATAGGGTAACTCGCCAAGGGAGATACGCCAGGCGGCGTAGAGGTATCCCCCCTCGTCGTCGTATGCCAGCCAGCGCATGAGCCGATCGACATAGTAGGCTCCCCCAAGGAAGAGCAGCGTCGCGATGGGACCGAGTTCCCGCAGGCGGGCGCCCACTCGCGCCACCGATACCGTCCCGCTCCGCGTGGCCGAGTGGTTCATGGGCGCTCCGCCATCTGCTGATCGAGGACGGTGATCTCGACGTCCAGCATCAGCCGGTCGTCGGGCTGGCGGACGCCCCGCTCGTCGTAGAGGGGCAGCGACCGCATGTCGGCCGCCCAGTTGTACATACCGATGCCCACGCGATAGCTCCCCGGCGGCGCATCCTCGGCCACCGTGATAAGATAGCGGTCGCCGATGACCTCGCCCTCCCGCCAGCGGTCGGTGGGATAGTGCCCCTCCAGCGGCATGCTGTCCTTCTGCCCCCGCAAGGCGCCATCCGGCCCGATGAGGTGTGTGAATACGGTGTACTGCTCGGCGATGGAGGACTCGGCGCGCCAGTAGAGGGCGACCTCCAGCGTCTGCCCCGGCTGGACGGTGGGGGTGTCGACCGCGAACCCCATGAGTTCGATGGCATCACCCAGGCGCGCGGGCTGGGGGTGTGCCGACGCGGGGAGGTCATAGTACCGCCCTTCGACGCGCACCGGCGTCAGCGGCACCGGTTCGCCCACCGCGTCGCCGTCTCCATCGAGGATGGTCAGGACGAGGCTGGCGTTGCCCGCGGTGGCCTCCTCGGCGATGGCGAGGTCATAGTAGCGCCAGAGCACCTCGCCGGGGAGCCACTGACTCGTGGGGTGATCCGGAGAGGCGATGTCGAGCATCCTGTGCGCCAGGATCCCTCCCTGTGCGTCCACGAGCTGCAGGCGAAGGCGATAGTCCTCCGGGACGGCATCGGCGGCCTGCCAGCTCATGGCGACGGTCAGGCGGTCGCCAAAGTAGACGGTGGGGCGCTCGAGGCTCCACCCGGCGAGCTTGAGCGTCGGCGCCACCCACACCTCGTGGGGCTGCACTGGGATCTGCTCCGGCTCCGGCGCGGTGCGCGACGGCGCGACCGTGACCGCCCCCAGGCTGAAGGGGTGTTCGAGCAGCACGCCGTCGGCATCGTGCACGGGCACGCGCTCGCCGGTTTCGCGATCGTACACCTCCACCTCGATGGCGTACGGCCCCGGCGCCAGGCCCGGCGTGAGGTCGGCCACCATCTCGCTCATCACGCGGTCGTCCTGCATCCAGTGGCCGGTGGGCGCCTGCCCCTCGCTGACGATCCAGCGATCGCCCTGCCCCCAGGTGCGGCGGTCGGGCCCGACGACGTACGACACGATGGACAGGTCGCGCGACACGTCACGCAGCGCCCGCCATTCGAGGACGCCGCGCATCCCGCGCGCCCAGTCGACGTCCGGCGCGCACAGCCCATAGGCCGTCAGCTCCAGTTCGCCATCGACGAGAACGCCCGCCTCGCGCCGCACGTCCGCCGCCCGAGCAAAGGCGCCGTCCCTCAGCTCCCAGAGGGAGAGGGAGACGTCGGGGAAGACGTGCTCCTCGGCGAGGGCGGCGTGGTAGCGGAACTGGTGGTCCATCCAGCAGTCGAACCACGAGTTCAGCCGCTGCACGCCATAGTCGACGAACCAGACGCGCTCGATTCCCTCCCCGACCGCCTGGCGCAACATGCTCAGCGCCAGGTCCTCGTCCTCGCTCTCGGGCAGGGCGTAGACGGGCAGGGGGCCGCGGTAATTGGCCTCAAAGAGGGAGGGGCGGTTCACCACGATGGCGTCGGTGGCCGGGTCGGCGTGCTCCGCGATCCAGGCCATGGGCGCCTCGTGAGTGCGGTTGGCATAGATGAGAGCATAGTCGATGCCGTGCAGCCGAACGACGTGCAGCGGCTCGGTCACGCCATGGTAGCGCTCCAAGAGTTCGGGCATATGCCCGCGCTGCACCTCGTTCGCGTAAAAGACGACATAGTCGGTCCGGGCCGGGTCGTACGCCTGTGGGCTGACGGTGCGGCCGGCAAAGAGGGGCGCAAAGGTCGACATCGACCGCGCCACCGCCTCCTTGTGGGCGGCGTCGGGAAGCGCGTTCAGGTAGGCGGCCGCCACGTCGAGCCCCTCGCCGCGCCCCATGAGGAGGACGTTGTCCGCCGTCCGGGCGCCGCCGACAAGGGGGTTATAGTAGGTAAAGTAATAGGGGGCGTGAGGCAGGACGACCAGGGCTCCGCCGACCAACAGGCCGGCCACCAGCGCCGGCCCGCCGCGGCGCGCCAACCAGGCGTTCGCGGTGCGCCGCACGAGCCAGTCGTACCCCGCCCAGATGCCGACGGCCGCCAATACCTGCATCACCGGGTGAACGGGGAGGATGTAGCGGTCGAACTTTTTCATGCCCAGCGTCATGAAGGCGGTATAGCCGGCGACGAACGCCCACAGGAGCCACATGGTGCGACGATGCGCGCTACGGCGCACCGCCAGGCCGGCCGCGATGGCCACCCCCAAAGTGGTCCAGGACGTCAGGCGGTAGACGAGTGCCACCGGGTAGAATGCGATCCCCGGATCGGGCCGCGCCGCGAACCAGAAATAGTTGTCGCTGGAGTGCGGCGCGCCGGCGTACTCGGTGGCGGTGCCGAATACGAGCGCGAGGGTCTCGAGGGGCTGTATCCACATGGACGGCCACAGGGCGACGAACGCCAACGCCGCGGGGAGGCCCCAGGTCAGCCCCCGCAGGATGATCCAGCGCAGTGGGCGGCGGTCGAGGAGGGCGGCGCCGCCGATGGCCAGGGCGGCGAACGGCGCGGCGAACATGGCGGGCGACTTGTTCAGCGCCGCTAGGCCCGCCCAAACCCCCGATAGGGCGAGATAGCCGGGGCGATCCTCGCGCAGGGCGATGGCCAGGCTAAGCAGCGAGAGGAGCAGCAGGCCCGAGGCGATGGCGTCCAGGTGCAGCACGCGCGAGTGCCCGAGGAAAAAGGGGTCCAGCAGGATGAGGATTCCGCCCAACAGGGCGATGCGCAGGCCAAAGAGGCGGGCGAGGAGCAGGAACGCCGCCCCCACGCACAGCGCGGTGACCACCGCTACCCCCCGACGCGCGCCAAAGAGCAACGACGCAAAGCGGGCCGGCGCCTCCTCGGACGTCTCGTGGAGGGCGGAGGAACTCGCCAGGTTGGCATCGATGCAAAAGCTGTGCCATGCGGCGATGGGGTCGTCGTCCATGGCGGGCACGCCCACCCACATGGTGAGGACGCCCGGGTGCCCCGTCTGCAGCGTCTTGGTGAGGTCGCCGGTGCGCAGGCCGTGGTGAAAGTTGATGCTGCGGCACACCCAGCGAAACTCGTCCGGCGAGATGAACGCGTCGAGGGCGCGCAGGCGCACCACCAACGCGACGCAGGTGAGCAGCACGGCCGGCAGCACGTACCGCCACGCGAGCCGTACGGCTCGTCGTGGGTGCGGTGGGCGCTCGGTCGCGGTGTGCGGCATGGACCTACTCTCCCGGTGCAACGACCTCGACATCCGTCAGGTGGATCTCGGTGCCCACATGGTTACCCTCAGCATCAAACACGCCCAGGCGCCGCGAGCCGTCGTGGGGGTACATCCCCACGACCAGGCGGTGGGGGCCGAGCGGCGTCTCCGGGTTCAGGATGAGCGAATAAGTGTCGCACAGCACCTCGCCCTCCTTCCAGCCGTCGGTGTGACGGTCGCCACAGCGGGGCACGTTGTCCATCTGTGCCCAGACGACGCCGGGATCTTCGATGTGGGTGAACACCTTGTAGCTCTCGGGGATGGGCCCGGCGGCTCGCCAGTAGAGCGTCAGCGTCACCACGTCGCCGGGGCTGGGCGTCGGGTTGTCCAGGCTGTAGCCCAGGAACTCGATCGATTCCTCGAGGCGATAGTACATCACGTGCTGGCGGCTCTCCAGCATGTCCATGGAGATGAACTCGGCGGCATAGTACGGGCCACTCACGGTGGCGTCGAACGTCGCCTCGAACTCTTCCGGGTGATAGTCGCGGTACGCCAGCTGGGCCGGGCGCCGCTCATAGATCTCCATCTTGGCCTCGTCCCCCACCCACACGCGGCCGACGAGGTCATAGTCCTTTTCCACGTCATGCATGGGGACGCTCTTTTCGTCCTGGACGTTCCGCGCGATGAAATAGTAGCGCGGCAGGCTGGCGCAGCGGTGGCGGTCGCGGGTGTACCAGCTCGTGATGTGGGCCGCCTCGTTGGTGGAATAGTGTCCCGCCAGCACCCCCTGGTCGTACAGCGCCCCGATCACCTTCCATCCCGCGCGGTACGGGAAGCCAAAGAGGCCGACGGAGGGAAACTCGTCGCCGTAGGGCACCCAGAACAAGGGCGTGCGGTGCTCCGGGTAGGTGCGCCGGTACTCGGGGGTGTGGCTCACGAATACGATGACCAGGTAAGCCAGAGAGACGAGCATCGTCATCCCGGCCAGGGCTTGGGCCACGCGGGCGAGGCGCGGGCGCCAGGCAACGAGGTGGTCGAGTTCCATCCCCAGGAGGAGCGCGGCCCCGGGAAACACGGTGTAGATGTGCGTGCGCGGATCGCCGAACACGAACCCGAACACGAGGAACGGCACGGCGAACCACAGCAGGGCGCCGCGCCAGGCATCAGAGCGCCCGGGGGCGGCCAGGGCCAGCGCCAGGGGGACGGCAAAGAAGATGCCGATATAGTCGCTCTCGCCGATGGCGAGCAGTCGCGGCCACAGCACGGCCGTCGCCAGTAGCGCGGCGAACCCCGCGGGCAGGAGCCAGCGTGTCGCAGCCAGTCGCGGCGCGGCAAGCCGCGACAGGCGCGCGGCGACGATCCCCAGGATTCCGATCCCCATCAGCCCCAGGTAGTAGGAGGCGTTGTACACCGAGCCGATAGTCAGAAAATGCTCGAGGTTGTTATAGGGAGGGCGGCCGGCGCGCCGCAGGATGTATTCCTGGGCTGTCTCGAAATGCGGGTGCAGCACAAAGGGCACGTAGAACAGCCCCAGCAGGGCCGTGGCGCCGAGCACCGGGCCCGTCAAGTCGCGGACGATCGCTGCGGGTGACGCGCGCCTTCGCCGGTACGCCGCCAGGATGATCCAGGCTGCGGCGGGAACGGCAAAGGCGCCGTCGCTGTGGGCGAGCAGCCCACACGCCAGCAGCAGCGCGCACGCCCAGAGGTCGCCGCGGCGCCCCCTCTCCCCGAACCGCAGGGCGAACAGGACGCCCGCCGCGCCGAACAGCATGATCAGGCTCTGGTACTGCACGATGCGGGCAAAGGCGACGAAAAAGCCGTTGAGGGCGACGAACAGGAACGCCCACCACCCGGCGCGGTGCGATTGGGCGCGGCTGCCGACGGCATAGATTCCCAGGGCGCCGAGGATGCTGGCCAGCGCAAAGGGCAAGCGCGCGGCGAACTCGGTGGTGAGGCGGCTCACGGCGTAGGCGTGGGTGGAGAGGAGGATCTCCGCCGGGCCCTTTTTGTGGACAAAGAGCGCCTCGTCGCGCCCGAGGATCAGGGCGGCGGCCTTTTGCAGCACCTTGACCTCGTCACCCTGGAACTCGGAGTAGCCGAGGTTCCAGATGCGGAGGAACACGGTCAACAGCGCCAGAGTGCCGAGGGCCAGGAGCTGCTCTTTGGGCGGCCAGCGGCGCCGCACAGCGGCCCCCGACGCGGGCTGCACGGCCAGAAGACCGACGGCGATCAGGTCATGGGCCGCCAACACGGGCAGGCGCGAGAGGGGGATCGGCAGGTAGCTGAAGATCAGCATGCCGCCGACGAGCCAGGCGTACCCCATCCCCGCCGCCAGCACGATCCAGGTGATCCAGCTCTCCTCGTCGCGCAGGGCGAGGCGCGCGGTGAGCACCCCGGGGATGGCGCCGGCGAGGATCCAGATGGCTGCCGAGCGCACGCCGAGCTGGGGCGCCAGGGCGATGGCCGCGTTGGCTGCCACCACCGCGGCGGCGCATCCCCAACAGGCCGGGTGTCTGACGGCCGCCCGCCGGGACGCCCACTGCACGCTATGCAGCATCGGCGAATCCGATCGGCATGCGTCGCGACGGGCGTACGCGAGAGCGCGAGACCGATGCGCTGGGGGCACAGCCGGTGGGTACGGGCGTAACGGGCGATGATGGGAAGCCGGTGCTCATAGACTCAGCCTGGGGAGATCATCGTTGGCCGTCTCACGACGGCGGTAAGCGTTTGGGTGCCGGCGGCGGGCGCACGCCGAGAGGCGACATGACGGCCCGGCGCGCCGCAGGTGCGCGGCATTATAGCATCGGCCTTGAGGGGGGTCAATGTGAGCGTTGACGAATCGGCTCTGGAGCCTATAATCTATATTAGTTGAGTCGGTCACTATGCATAGCAACGGGAAAAGTGATGAGTGTAATGCGCGCCTTGCCAATCAAAAACCCCATCGTCTGCCGCCAGGATATCTCGTTCTCTCACCCCAGCGAGCACGAGTTCGCCTGCATCCTGGACTTTTACGGCATCGAATGGCGCTACGAGCCGACCACCTTTCCCCTCGAGTGGGACAAGGATGGCAACGTGGTGGAAGCCTTCTCGCCCGACTTTTACCTCGTGCAGCAGGACCTCTACGTGGAGCTAACCACGCTACGACAGAAGCTGATGCGCTTCAAGCATCGCAAGATTCGGCGCCTGAAGGAACTCTATCCCGACGTCAACGTCAAGCTCTGGAATCGCAAGGACTATGAGCGCTTCCTGGAGCGCTTTGGCATGGAGGGGCGCCGGGAGGAGTTGGTGGGCCAGGAGGCGCTCAGGAACCACGATGCCTGAAGCCGAGAGGGACATCACCCAAGACGTCGAGACGGTGCTATTCAGCGAGGAGACGCTCCTGCGTCGTATCGCCGAGCTGGGCGCCGCCATCTCGCGCGACTATGCCGACAAGGACCCCCTCCTCATCGGCGTCCTGAGCGGCGTGGTGGTGTTCATGGCCGACCTCGTGCGCAGCATCACCGTGCCGGTGACGCTGGATTTCATGGCCATCTCCCAGTACACCTCGGACTCGCCCAGCGGGACGGTGCGCATCACCAAGGACCTGGACCACTCGATCACCGGCCGGCACGTGCTCTTTGTGGAGGACGTGATCGACACGGGCCTGACGCTGAACTATCTCCTGCGCACCCTACGCACCCGCGAGCCAGCCAGCATCCAGGTGTGCGTGCTGTTCGACCGCCCCTATCGCCGGCTCATCGACGTGCCGCTGGCGTACCAGGGGTTCGAGCTGCCCGACACCTTTGTGGTGGGCTATGGCCTGGACGCCGGAGGCCACTACCGCAACCTCCCCTTCGTGGGCGTGCTCAAGCCCGACGTGCGGCGGTAATGGAACGGTTGCAGGTTTCACGCCGGTTCCGGGCCGGACGTTACAGGTGACAGGCTTGAGCGAGTCATCACGCTCGACCTTGTAACCTGTCACCTGCAACCATCCGGCTCACAACTCGCAACTCGGAACCCGCAACCCACAACTCACGCGCCCCGCACTTCGACGAGGATGACCACCGAGCGCGCGGCGGCCGTGTAGCGCGGCTCGGCCAGCAGCTCCGCCTCGTCCTCATCCACCAGATCGGCGGGTGAGGGGAGGCCCGTGTCGACCACGCGGCGCCAGCGCATGTCGGGCGGCAGCTCGAAGGTCAGGGGCTCCCAGAAGGCGTTGGCGATGATGTACACCCCCACGTCCCCCGGCACGCCGTGAAAGTGGATCGCCAGGCTGCGGGAGTGGTGGCTCCAGTCGGGCTGGACCTGCTTGACGCCGTGAAAGGTGACCCCATCCGTCAGCGCCGACTCGTAGCTGCGCCCCCCGAGGCTGTGGTCGGCGGTCAGCGTGCGGTGTCTCCGGCGGAAGGCGATCAGGCCCCGCACAAAGCGCACCAGGTCGGCGTTCTCCTCCGCCAGCCCCCAGTCGTACCAGCTCACGGGGTTGTCCTGACAGTAGGCGTTGTTGTTCCCGCCCTGCGTGCGCGCCATCTCGTCGCCCCCGAGGAGCATGGGCGTGCCGCGCGCCGTCATCAGGAGGGCGATCAGGTTGCGCATCTGGCGTGCGCGCAGCGCGAGGATCGCGGGGTCGTCCGTGGGGCCCTCCACGCCGCAGTTCCAGCTCAGGTTGTGCGTGGTGCCGTCGCTGTTGTTCTGGCCGTTCCCCTCGTTGTGCTTGCGGTTGTACGAGACGAGGTCGTGCAGTGTAAAGCCGTCGTGGCAGGTCACATAGTTGATGCTGCGATGCGAAGCATAGCTCGGCTTGTTGCGAAAGACGTCAAAGCTCCCCGTCATGCACCAGGCGAGGTGGCGCACCGTGTCCAGGTCGCCCCGCACAAAGCGGCGCAGGTCGTCGCGAAAGTGGCCGTTCCACTCGGCCCAGCGATGGCCGGTGAACGAGCCCTGCTGGTACAGCCCCGCCGCGTCCCACGCCTCGGCGATGAGCTTGGTGCCCGCCAGCACGGGGTCCGACTCGATCTCCCACAGGATGGGGGCGTCGGTCACCGGCTCGCCGTGCTCGTTGCGTGAGAGGACGGAGGCGAGATCGAAGCGAAACCCGTCCACGTGGAACTCTTGCACCCAGTAGCGCAACGACTCGCGGATCAGCCGCCGCACGATAGAGTGGTTGCAGTTCACCGTGTTGCCGGTGCCGGAAAAGTTGAGGTAGAAGCGCCGGTCTGGCTCCAGCATATAGTAGGCGACGTTCTCGAGCCCGCGGAAGCAGATCGTTGGGCCCATCTCGTCCCCTTCACCGGTGTGGTTGTACACCACATCGATGATCACCTCGATGCCGGCGCGATGGAGCGCCTTGACCATGTCGCGGAACTCGTCGACGGCTCGCCGGGCGTCATTGGCGGTGGCGTAGCGCAGGTGCGGCGCCAGGTAGCCGAGCGGCGCATAGCCCCAGTAGTTGCTCAAGCGCTCGCCCGTGAGCGGGTTTACGTGGAGGAACTCTTGCTCGTCGAACTGCTGCACCGGCAAGAGTTCCACCGCCGTGACCCCCAGGGAGTAGAGGTAGGGGATCTTGTCGATGAGTCCTACAAAGGTGCCCGGGTGCTCCACACCGGACGAGGGGTCCGCCGTGAGGCTGCGGACGTGGGTCTCATAGATGACGGTCTCGTTCATCGGGCGGCCCAGCGGCTCGTCCCCCTGCCAGTCGTAGCCGCTCAGGTCCACGACCATCGACTTGAGCGCCGAGGCCGTATTATCGCGAAAGCCCACCGCCTCGGCCCGCGACCAGTTGTCGCCATAGGCGACACCGCGGGCGTACGGGTCCAGCAGCACCTTGCTGGGGGTGAAGCGCAGCCCCTCCTCCGGCTGGTAGGGGCCGTCCACCCGGTAGCCATAGATCTGGCCGTCGCCCACGCCCCGGACAAGGGCGTGCCAGTAGTAGAAGGTCTTGTTGCGCTGCGGATTGAGGGTGATGGCGTGGGTCGGGAGCGGCTGGTCGTAGCGGTCGAACAGCAGGAGCTGCACGGACGTGGCGTGGGCGCTGAACACGGAGAAATTGACGCCGCCGCCCATCACGGTGGCGCCCAACGGATAGGGGCGCCCCGGCAGAACCTCGATGTTGCGGCGCCCACCCGGCGCGTCTGGATTCATAACATTCACCTCGCGCCAAGTATACCACAGGCTCTGGCGAGGGGCGTAAACGGCCCCATTTCGGGTTCCGGGTTGCGGGGCGGACGGTACCAGGCTGTAGGTGATGCGTTGGGTGCGACGCGGTTACGGGTACGGGACTGCTCCCGTGCTCCGACGCGATGATTGTTCGCCCCGAAACGTCTATGCTACAATGGTGCCTGCCATCGTCTGAGGCGGAACGACCCAACCGCCGAGTTCGCAGAGATCACCGCGCTGGCGTCGCATGCCGGTCGCATCTCGGCGTTCTCTGCGACCTCTGCTGTCAAGAGGAGTGTACTCATGGCGCAACTACCCGGCCCGTCTGAGGAGCAGCCCGAGGTCCCCGAGTTCGTGCAGACCGCCCGCGCCCAGATGGAGGAGCTGGATCGCTGGGAGCAGATCGCCGAGGAGGAGGCGCGGCTGGCCTACGAGATGACGCTGCGCAATGAACTCTCGGGCGGCACTCCCGTCGTGCGTCGCTTCGAGGCGCGCTGGCGCGAGATGGTGGGCGCCCAGTATGCCATCACCACAGTGAACGGCACCGCCGCCCTCTATAGCGCCTTCTTTGGCCTGGGGGTCGGCCCCGGCGACGAGGTGATCTGTCCGACCTACACCTGGATCGCCAGCATTTCCCCCGCGCTCATGCTCGGGGCGCGCCCCGTGTTCTGCGAGTCGGACCCGCGCACCGGCCTCATCGATCCGGAGGACGTGCGGCGCCGCATCACGCCGAACACCCGCGCCATCGTGGCGGTGCACCTCTGGGGCTGGGTGTGCGACATGGACGCCCTCATGGCGGTGTCGCGGGAGACGGGCGTGCCGATCCTGGAGGACTGCTCCCACGCCCACGGCGCCACGTATGGCGACCGCCCGGTAGGCGGCATCGGCCGGGTGGGGTGCTGGAGCTTCCAGGGGTCCAAGCCGGTGAGCGCCGGCGAGGCGGGCATCCTGGCCACCGACGACCCGGAGGTGTTCGACCGCGCCTGTCTCGTGGGGCAGGTGAACCGCATCGCGGGGATGGACCTGGCCCAGGACACTTATCGCTACCTTCAGCCCCTCGGGACGGGGATGAAGTTCCGCGCCCATCCGCTGGGCGTCGGCATCGCCTCGGTGCAGCTCGACAAGCTGGAGGGGCTGAACGCCCGCCGCGGGGCCTATGTCGAGGAGGTGGAGGCCAGCCTGGCCGATATCCCGTGGCTCGAGCCGATGCCCACGACGGAGGGTTCGCGGCGGGGCGGCTATTACGGCTTCCCGGTGCGCTACCGGCGCGAGGCGGTGGACGGCGCCCCGCTGGACAAGATGATCGAGGCGATCAACCGCGCCGGCGTCCCCGCGCGGCGCTCGTTCTATCCGCTGCTGCATCGGCTACCCCTCTTTGCCCAGGGGTTCGACCTCTTTACGCGCAACCGCGGCCCCCTGTGCGGCGACTATCGCGGCTATCGCGAGGGGGACCTGCCGGTGACCGAGGCGCTGATGGAGGAGCTGATCTTTTTGCCGGTGCTGAGCGACCCGATCCCGGGCGCGGCGCGGCTGATCGTCGAGTGTCTGCACAAGGCCGGCGAGATCGTACGAGGGTTGTGAGGAGACCGGATGCCGAGATCGAAGCGTTTCGCGGCGCTCGCCGAGCGCCCCATCAACAAGGATTCCTTCGTCCACGAGTGGCCCGAGGTGGGCCTCATCGTCAGTGATAGCCCCTTCGACCCGGCCCCTAGCCTGCGGATCGAGGGCGGCCGCGTCGTCGAGATGGACGGCGTGGCGCGCGCCGACATGGACCTCATCGACCGCTTCATCGCCGATTACGCCCTCGACCTCTCCGTGGCCGAGGAGGCGATGGCCACCCCGCCCGAGGCGATCGCGCGTATGCTGGTGGACGTCAACGCGCCGCGCGCCGAGATCGTGCGGCTGGTCGGCGGGTGTACCGCCGCCCGCCTGGTAGAGATCGTCCGGCACATGAACGTGCTGGAGATGATGATGGGCCTGGCCAAGATGCGCGTGCGGCGCACCCCCGCCAACCAGGCCCACGTGACGAACTGGAAAGAGCACCCCGCGCTGCTGGCCGCCGACGCCGCCGAGGCGGCGCTGCGTGGTTTCGCCGAAAACGAGACCACCGTGCGCGTGGCGCGCTATGCGCCGTTCAGCGCCCTCGCCATCCTGGTGGGGTCACAGGTGGGGCGTGGCGGCGTCCTCACCCAGTGCGCCGTCGAGGAGGCGGTCAACCTGCGCCTGGGCTTCAAGGGGCTCACGAGCTACGCCGAGACCCTCTCGGTGTACGGCACCGAGGGCGCCTTTGTTGACGGCGACGACACCCCCTGGTCCAAGGCGTTCCTGGCGTCCGCCTATGCCTCGCGCGGCGTCAAGATTCGCTTCACCTCGGGCACCGGCTCCGAGGCGCTCATGGGCCATTCTCAGGGGCGCTCCATGCTCTACCTCGAGGCGCGCTGCCTCCTCGTGACGCGGGGCGCCGGCAGCCAGGGGGTGCAGAACGGTTCCATCAGCTGCGTCGCCCTGCCCGAGTCCCTCCCCGGCGGCGTGCGCGTCATTCTAGCGGAGAACCTGCTCGCCTCGATGCTCAACCTGGAGGTGGCGGCGGGCAACGACGCCCTGGCCAGCCATTCCGACATCCGCAAGACGGCCAAGCTCATGTGCCAGTTCATCCCCGGCGCCGATTTCGTGCACTCGGGGTTCAGTTCCGTGCCCCGCTCCCCCGACAACCTCTTTGGCGGCGGCTGCTTTGACGCCGACGAGTACGACGATTACCTCGTGGTGCAGCGCGACATGCAGGTGGACGCCGGCCTGCACCCCATCCGCGAGGAGGAGGCGCTGGCGGTGCGCGAGCGGGCGGCCCGCGCCATCCAGGCGACCTTTGCGGCGCTGGGCTTTCCCGCCATCACCGGGGAGGAGGTGCAGGCGGCCACCACGGCCCACGACAGCGGCGACATGCCCGACCGCGACGTGGCCGCTGATCTCGCCGCCGCCGACGGCTTTTTGGCGGGTCCGCGCACCGTGCTCGACGTCATCGCGGCGCTGGACGCCGCCGGCTATACCGAGGTCGCCGAACGCCTGCTGGAGATGGGGCGGCAGCGCATCCTGGGCGACTATTTGCAGCCCGCGGCCATCCTGGACGCCGATTTCCACGTGCTGAGCGGCATCAACGACCGCAACGACTACCAGGGCCCGGGCAGCGGCTACCGCCTGCAGGGGGAGCGCTGGCAACGCGTGCAGGACCTCCCCCAGGCCAAGCCGCCGGCCGATTTCGTGCAGCAGGGGCAGCCGCTACGCGTGCCCCTCGAGGCCCTGGGCGCGGCTGCCCAGGGGAAGCGCGCCGAGGTGGTCATCGCGGTGGGGCCCGCCTTTGGCCAGGACCTGACCGAGACCATCGGCGGCCTGCCCCACGACCAGGTGCTGCAGCAGCTCCTCACCGGCATCGCCGAGGAGGGGCTCACGGCGCGCATCGTGCGGGTACACCAGTCCGCCGACCTCGCCTTCGTGGGGTATGCCGGCGCGCAGATCAGCGGGTCGGGGATCGCCATCGGGCTGCAGTCGCGCGGCACCACCGTCATCCATCGCGCCGACCTGGCGCCGTTGAACAATCTAGAGCTGTTCCCCCAGTCGCCAAACCTGACGCTGGAGTCATACCGCCACATCGGCCGCAACGCCGCCCGCTACGCCAAGGGGGAGACGGTGCAGCCCGTGCCGGTGCGCGTCGACAACTGGGTGCGGCTGCGCCTGATCGTCAAGACGATGTTGCTCCACCGCCGCGAGGTGGAGGCGATCGACCCCGACCGCCCGCCCACCGAGCTGGCGTTCGACTGGGAACCCGAGGTGTAGAGCTGGTATAGGGAGTCCGATGGCACGCTGATTTCCGCTGATCGAACGCTGATTTCCGCTGATTTTTGGAGGATCCGTATGCCGAAGCATCTCGTCGCTCGGTGCTCGCTACATGAAGGCAGGAAACCAGCAGATTCTGCGGAGATCAGCGGTCCATCTGCGGAATCTGCGTACAATCGGACTTACGTGACGTGAGGAGTACCGTTGATGCCCGAATCGACGCATCGATATCCCTTGGGCGAGCACGAGGACGTGGCCTCGCGCACCGGGCGGCGGGTGCGTGAGATCACGCTGGACGCCGTGCGCTCCGGACAGGTGGCGCCGGAAGACCTGACCATCCACGCCGACACGCTGCGCGCCCAGGCCGCCGTCGCCGATCGCGAGGGGTGGCCCCAACTGGCCGCTAACCTGCGCCGCGCCGCCGAACTGGCGTCCGTGCCGCAGGACACGGTGCTGACCGTCTATGAGGCGCTGCGTCCCTACCGCGTCACCCACGAGCGGCTGCTCGCCCTGGCCGACGAGCTGGAGCGCGACTATGGCGCCGTCGAGAACGCCCGCTTCCTGCGGGAGGCTGCCGCCGTCTATCGGGAGCGCAAGCTGCTGTAAGGAGGGCCTCATGCACGTGAGTCGCTTTGACCGCGAGCGGGCGCGCCCCGCCCACAACGGCACTATCCTGGCGATGGACGTGCTCCCCGAGGGCGTGAAGGGGCCCTTTGGCCACGCCTGGGGTTACCTCGCACCTCACCGGGAGATGGAGGGGCATACCCATTCCACGGAGGAAGTCTATTTCTTCCATCGCGGTCGCGGTACGGTGATCGTGGGTGATGAGGAGCGCCCCGTCTCTCCGGGTGAGGTGGTCGCGATCCCACCGGATGCCTACCACACGGTGCGCAACGATTCGGATGGCGAACTGCTGTGGTTCGCCCTGTGGTGGGAACCCATCGCCTGACGCGTACGTCAGGTTCGCCTGACGCGTACGTCAGGTTCGCCTGACGCACTCGTCAGGTTCGCCTGACGCACTCGTCAGGTTAATGAAATTTACGTTGCTTTGACACACCCCGAGCGCCTGCGTATAGTACGGACAACCACGACGGTGCCACGACCGTACGCCACAGCCGCTCCTCAAAGGAGACATCGCCGGTGGGCCAATTCGGAGACGCATTACGTGCGGCCCGAGAGAGCCGTGAGCTGACGCTGGAACAAGTGGAAAAGACCACGCGCATCCGGCGCGTGTTTCTTCAAGCGCTTGAAGAGGATCGCTTCGACGATCTACCGGCCCCCGTGTATACGCGGGGGTTCATTCGCAACTATGCGCGCCTGTTGGGGCTGGACCCCGACGACATGGTCGCCGCCTACGCCGCGGCCACCGGCACGCCGCCACCGAGCCAGTCGCCCCAGGTGCTCGACGAGCCCCTGGTGCAGAGCCCGGGCGGCAGCCCCATCGTGGGCATCTTTTGGGGGATCGTCATCGTCCTGGCCATCGGTGCGGCCGGCTGGTACGCCTATACGCGCTTTTACCTGGGCGAGACGCCGAGGCTGCCCAGCCTGCCCGCGCTCCCTTTCCTGGCGCCGCGCGAGAACCCCGGAGCCGTGACGCCCGCCGATGAGGCGTCCGCGCCAGCCACGCCGTCGCCTCAGGCGGTGCTGATCGCGTCTACGCCGACCGAGGTCGAGGTCGTCGCGCCCACCGATACGCCGCTTCCGACGCCCGAGCCGAGCCCGACGGCCACGCCGACGTCGCCTGCGGTGGTGGTCATCACACCCACTCCCCTGCCGACGGCGACCCCCACCCAGGTTGCCGGGGTCATGGTCGAGGCGACCGTCACCGCGGCGACGTACGTGGAGGTCACGGCGGACGGCGAGCGGCTGCTGACGGCCACCCTCCAGGCCGGAGACGACGAGGCCTGGACCGGCGAGCAGTCGGTGGCGCTGCGCATCGGCAACGCCGGCGGGATCAAGCTCAAGGTGAACGGGGTGGAAGTGCCGTCCCTGGGCGCCAGCGGGCAGGTGGTGAACGTCGAGTACACCCTCGACAACCTGCCCCAGGGCTAGGTCCGGCGGGAACGGACAATCGATGGGGGCTGTCCCATCACGATGGGACAGCCCCTTTGTGCTATCGTTGGAGTGAGGTAGATATGCGCTTTTTCATCACCACCCTTGGCTGCCCCAAGAACACCGTCGATTCCGAGATGATGGGCGAGCTGCTGCGGCGGGCGGGCCACGTGCCCGTGGACGCGGCGCGCCGGGCCGACGTCATCGTCGTGAACACCTGCGGCTTTATCGAGGCGGCGCGCACCGAATCGTACGGTGAGCTGCGTGCCCTCGCCGCCAGGAAGCGCCGCAGCCAGCGGCTGGTGGCGGTGGGCTGCCTCGCCCAGCGCTATGGCGAAGAGGTCCGCCGGCGCGTGCCGGGGGTGGACGCCGTGCTGGGCACCCAGGCGTGGCCCGAGATCGTGTCCCTCATCGGTCGCCTGGGCGAGGACCGGTCCCCCGAACCGGTCCTCAGCAGCAGGCCCGACGCCCTGGTGCGGTCCGTGTCGCGCCGCGGCGCGGCCGGGCCGTCGGCGTATGTCAAGATCGCCGACGGCTGCGACGCGGCCTGCGCGTTCTGCGCCATCCCCCTCATCAAGGGGCCGCAGCGCAGCAAGCCCGAGGCCGACATCGTGCGCGAGGCGCGCGAGTTGGCCGCGGGGGGCGTGCGCGAGGTGGTGCTCGTGGCCCAGGATACCACCGCCTATGGCCGTGACCTGGGCCGGCGAGACGCCCTGCCGGGGCTGATGCGCGCCATCCTGGACGCGGCGCCCGAAATCGCCTGGCTGCGGGTGATGTACGCCTACCCCCAGAACGTCACGCCGGAGCTGATCGACGTGCTGGCGGGGGAGAGGCGCGCCTGCCGCTATCTCGACCTGCCGCTGCAGCACGCCCACCCCGACGTGCTGCGTCGCATGCGCCGCCCGCACGACATCGATCAGGTCTATGCCCTCATCGCGCGGCTCCGCGAGGCGATGCCCGACGTAGCGCTGCGCTCCACCTTTATCGTCGGGTTTCCCGGTGAGACGGAGGCCGAGTTCGAGGCGCTTCTCGCCTTTCTCGAGGAGATGGCGCTGGACAAGGTGGGGGTCTTTGCCTATTCCACCGAGGAGGGCACCGTGGCGGCGGATATGCCGAACCACGTGCCCGCCGAGGTCATCGCCGAGCGCTACGATCGCGCCATGAGCCTGCAGCAGGAGGTATCACTGGCGCGCAACGAGGCGCAGGTGGGGTGCGAACTCGAGATCCTCGTGGAGGGGGTGGGCGACGGCTTGAGCGTGGGACGCAGCTACCGGGAGGCGCCCGAGGTCGACGGCCTGGTGCTCGTGCCGGGCGAGGCCACGGTGGGGGATCTCGTGCGCGCCCGGGTCGTCGCCGCCCAGGAGTACGATCTCATCGCCGAGCGCGTTCACTCCGGCGGGGGGCACTGACCCGCCCAAAAGTCCTCGGCCATGAGCGTCCCATGGTAGAGGCGGTATGCCAGCGGGTCGAGGACGTTCAGGCGGCGGGGCTCGCGCAGGTAGAGCCACAGCGTGCGCGTCAGGTACTGCGCCGCATCGTGCGGCGCATTCTGCGCCGCATCTTGCGCCGCATCTTGCGCAGCGTCCTCCGCCCCCAACTCCCGGGCGGCGTAGCCCAGCGCGGCGATCTCGGTAAAGCGCTGCGCGACCTCGGCCAACTGGGGCGTGATCCCCGCTCCCTGGGAGAAACGCGGTCGCGCCTCATCGCAGGCCCCGCCGAGGAGGTGGTCGACGAGTTCCAGCAGCGCTCGCCAGACGGCGGAGGGGTCCTGGCGCAGCTCGACGATGGAGACGTAGGCCACCGCCGTGAGGGTGTCGTCACGCCACGGCTGGGGGCCCGGCGCATAGCGCGAGGGAAGGTGGGTGAACACGAGGTGGCCGCGCGGGCACGTCCACCACAGCCGCAGCAGCCCTTCGGGGAAGGCGCGCAGCCCCTCCAGGACCAGTTCGGTGGGGTGAAAGGCGTGCTCGTAGCTGCGCCGCACGGCCGCCGGCGCCAACTCGAGGGCACGCGCCTCGACGTGCATCTTGTCGCGCCACAACGCCCGCAACAGGCCCTCTTTGTCCATCGTCGGCATGGCGATACCTCACGCAAGGCGGTCATGAGTTGTGGGTTATGGGTTGTGCGGTTGCAGGTGACAGGTTGCACGTTACAGGCGTGAGCGAGTGGCATCGCCCTGAGTTGGGGCCCGCAACGCACAACCCACAACCCTCTGTCACCTGCAACCTGCAACAGCCCCTCACAACCCACTACCTACCATCCATAACGCTAGATCGCTCGTTGACGCTGTGGGGCGAAGATGCTATAATGCGGACCGTCGCGCAAGTGTGATTCCCCGGCGTCCGCGAGGTCGCTGCGATGACGTCTGTGCTCGTGCTAAATGCAACCTATGAGCCCCTCAATGTCGTCAGCTTGCGCCGGGCGGTGGTTCTTCTTCTGAAGGACAAGGCCGAGATCCTCGAGGCCGCCGATCAAGAGATCCGCTCGGCGGGCTGTTCCATTCCCCGACCCCTGGTTATCCGCCTGGTCTACTATGTGCGCGTGCCGCGCCGCCTGAGCATCCCCGTATCGCGGCGCACCGTGCTGATGCGCGACCGCTACACCTGCCAGTACTGCGGTTGCCAGCCGACCAAGGCGAACCTGACCATCGACCACGTCATCCCCAAGGTGCGGGGCGGCAACTCGGCCTGGGAGAACGTCGTCTGCGCCTGCAAGGCGTGCAACCTGCGCAAGGGCGCCAAGACGCCGGAAGAGGCGAACATGCGCCTGCGCACTCAGCCCGGCCCTCCGCGCTACGTGGCGCTGGTGTGGCTCTCCGGCGAGCCCAGCCACGACTCCTGGACCAAGTACATCCCCGATCATCCCTGGGATGACGATGGCGCCCTGCAGGTCGGTACCGCCTGACGCATCGCGCCGCCTGAACGCGTACGACAACCGCGCATCGCACCGAACGCATCGCTTGTAGGGGCTGCACGCCTGAGCGGCGCGGCGCGCACAGGCTGGTCCGTCCCACCACCGCACATCACACCGAACACTGTGGTTGTAGGGGCCGCACGCCGGTGCGGCCCGGCGCGCACAGCGTGCGCGCCCTACCGGTATGCCGCCCCGCCTAGGGCGCCGCCACCGTCACGGGCGCCTCCAGCAGGATGTGGTCGCCCCATGGCGACCCATCCGGCCCCCGAACCTCCAACCGCCTTCCATCCTCTACCGTATACAGCCCCACCTCGAGGCGGTAGCCTCCGTCCGGCGCGCCCTCGTCCACCGGGATCACGTGCCGATCGACGATCACGTCCCCCACCAGCCACTGGGTGGTGGGATAGCCGCCGTCGGCGGGCTGGCTGTCGTGCTGGCCCCACACCGGCCCCTGGGTTCGGGGGTTGTGCGCCTCCCCCAACAGGTGGGTGAACACCGTATAGTCGCGGTCCAGCTTGTCGCCGACCGACCAGTAGAGGTCCAGCGTGACGCTCCCGCCGGGGCGAGCGGCGGCGGCGCCTCCCCGCGCGCCGTGCAGCGTGTACCCCACCAGGGTGATCGGCGCGCCCGTTGGCGCGCCCAACCGCGTGCCCACCGGCACGCGAGGGGCGGCCTCGCGCAGCAGGGCGCGCGTGCCGATGACACGCACCTCGCCCAGCACCCTTTCCTCATCTCCCACGCCGAGTACGACGTCGTACCGCCCCGCGGGGGTGGCGGCGGCTACACCGAAATCGAGCTGTTGTCGGCAGGGGGTCGGCTCGGCGGGCGGCGCGCCGTCCGGCGGGGCGCGCCGCTCCAGCAGCACCTGGCCTCGCGGGTTGCGCAGGCTCACGCGCGCCGGCGCGGCGGGCGGGCGCTCCCAGAGGAGGGCGACGCGCGCCACGTCGCCGGGGGCGTACGCGGGCAAGGGCAGCTCCCACCCCCGCAGGCGCCCTCCCCCGATGGCGATGTCGAGGGGGTGCTGCGGAGTGTAGCCCTCCAGGGCGAGGCGCGGGGCCTGCCCCGCCGGATCGTAGAGGCGCAGGGCGTTGTGGCCGAAGGAGAGGGTCAGCACCTGCGGGGCGTACGCGTCCAGCCAGCGGCGCGCGTGCCCCTCGGGATCCGTGAGGTGCGCCTCCACCTCGGCCAGCCACAGCCGGTCGTGTCGCTCGGCCAGCGGCGCCAGCACCTCGTCCACGTCATCGGCCTCGAGCAGCCCCTCGCCGGGCGGAATCTTGGCCATGGGCGGCAGCGCCGCCGCGTTGGGCAACCCGTCATAGTAGTACAGGAACAGAGGGTAGCGCCCCCCGGAGTTCAGCAGCACGGCATCGCCCGGCTGCGCCTGGGCGGCGATGGCCCGCGCCATGGTGCGCAGGTCGTCGCGGCGGGCGCGCCCCCGGTAGTGGCCCGGCAGGAACACCAGCCACAGCGTCACGAGCGCCACGGCCGCTACCCGCCCCGCCTGGCGCCAGCGCTCCCCGATGAGGACGACGCTCCAGGCCAACAGCACCCAGAAGGCGGGGGCAAAGGGGAGGAGGTAGCGCGCCTCGACGTGCGGCGTGTAGAACAGCCCACGCGGCATGGTGGCAAGATAGACCGCGGCGGCGGGCAGCACGACGGTCAGCCCCAGTGTCAGGGCGGGCGTGGCCTGATCATGCCTCCCGAGGGTCGCTGCGGAGTGGGCCCGGTCTATGCGAGAGACATCGCTGAGGGACCTTGGGGAGGAATGGTCGCGGGGCGCTTTGCGCTGCGCCAGGAGGGACGCTCCGCCGAGGCCCAGCAGGAGGAGGGGGTAGAGCACCGCGCCCGTGTACCGGCCGATATCCACCGAGACGCCGGTGGTGAGCAGGGTGGCGTACAGCCGCGCATAGAGCTGCACGTCGAACGGCTCGGCCACCGACCAGGTGCGCATGCGGCCCCACGAGAGGGCCAGCCAGGCGGCGACCATCAGCGCGATGCCGGCCTGGGCGATGACCCAGCGACGCAGCGCCGGCGCGCGCCACAGCGCGCCGGGCCGCAACCCGTGCCGACGCACCAGGGTGACCGCCACCACCGCGTTCTGCACCAGCAGCAGCGCGCCCATCAAAAAGATGGTGTAGAGCGCTCCTGTCGTGGCCAGGGCGTAGAGCAGCAGCGGGCGCCAGGGGCGGGGTCCGGGCGGTGCGTCGAGGGCGCGTTCGGCGTCGAGCCAGCGGATGAACAGATAGAGGGACAGCGTCCCCAGCAGCCCCGCCAGCACATACATGCGCATTTCCTGCGACCACCACACGTGGAAACGCGCCGTGGCGATGAGCAGGGCAGCCAGCGCCCCCACGCGACGCCCCGCCGCGCGCGCGCCGAGGCGGTAGGTGATGGCCACCGTCAGCACGCCGGCGCCGGCCGAGAGGGCACGCATGGCGAACTCGCTCTCGCCCGCCAGGCGTGACCAGGCCCACAGGGCCCAGAAATAGAGGGGAGGATGGACGTCCGACGCCGTCCAGAGGGTGACGCCAGGGAGGCCCTGGCGCACGCCCCACACGGCCAGCGCCTCGTCCCACCAGAGGTTGGCGTCGCCGAGGCGGTAGAGCCGCAGCGCCAGGCCGATGAGCAGGATCGCCGCCGGCAGGCCGTACCGTTCGGCCCAGCCGGCGCTCGTCCTAGTCTGCGGCGATGGCTTCATCCAGGACTCTCCGCAGCTCCTTCTGCTTGGCCGTGCTCAGCGTAGAGACCTGGCCCTTGAGCCCTTGCTTGAGGAACACGACGAGCTGATCGGGCGTGAGCGCCGGGACGGGGGCCTTGGAGGCATGCACCGTCGCCTTGGGGTTGGTAAAGACGACCGCGCCGGTCACGGGGATGTCATCCCCGGGCATGGCGGCGTCGATCCACTCCTTCAGCCACTTGATATCCTCCTCCAGCTCCACGTGCGGCTTGCTGAGGCCGGGCTCGCCGAATAGCTGCAGGAACTTGCGGAAACCCGCCCTGTGGCGCCAGCGACCGTCCTCGTAGGTGATCTCGCCCTCCTGGATCTTGGGGAGGAACACCGTCAGGCCCAGGTGCGAGGCGAGCACGTGCGGGGTGGCGAAATAGTAGTGGTACAGGGCGTAGCGCTTGTCGAGGCCGTCCAGCACCCGGTTCAGCACCTGGTCGGCGCGCGGCTCGCGCACGTAGCGATTGGCGGTGTACGAGCCAAAGCTGGCGGCCAGCAGGCCCACCACGAGAAAGCCGTAGGAGAGGAGCGGGGAGCGGGTCGACGTCATGAGCCCCAACACCAGGGCACCGAGACCGATAAAGCTCCCCCAACGGGCGTACTTTTGGCGCTTGGTGAGGAAGGGTTCGTTGAGATAGGATTCCATGCACTACCCCGATGCGTCAGGTGGACGGCGCGCCGTCGTCGTCCGATATTCCAGCAGCGGCGCCCGAGAGCATACGGCTCGGGCCTTCCAGTACGGTGACGGTGTCGGCCATATCCTGGCGGATCGTCTCCACCAGATCCTTTTCCACCGCGCCGATGGCCACCTTGACGGCGTTCTCGATGGCCAGCGCGTCGGAGCGTCCGTGGGCGATGATGACCACGCCGTTGACGCCCAGGAGCGGGGCGCCGCCGTACTCGCGATAATCGAGCCTCTTGGCCACGGCGCGAAAGCTCGGCTTGGCCAACATGCCGCCCAGCGCCGAGAGGGGCCGGGCCTTGATCTCGGAGCGCAGGAGGGTGAACAGCATCGACGCCACCCCCTCGGCCGTCTTGATGGCCACGTTGCCGACGAACCCGTCGCTGACCACCACGTCGGCCGCGCCCTGCAGCAGGTCCTTGGCCTCCACGTTGCCGACGAAATTGAGCGTCATGCGTCGCAGCGCCTCATGGGCGGCCTGCACGGAGGCGTTGCCCTTGGTCTCCTCCTCGCCGTTGGCCAGCAGGCCCACCCGCGGCCGCGCGATCCCCAGGACGCGCTGGGCATAGATGGAGCCCATGAGCGCGAACTGCACCAGCCATTCGGGCTTGCAGTCCGTGTTGGCGCCGATATCGAGGAGCAGGCTGGTACCCTGGAGGGTGGGAAAGACGGTGGAGAGGGCCGGGCGCTTGACGCCCGGGATGCGGCCCACGCGCCCCGCGCTGGCCAGCGCCGCCGCCAGCACGCCGCCCGAGTTGCCGGCCGAGACAAAGGCGTTGGCCTTGCCCTCGCGCAGCAGGCGCATACCGACGACCATGGAGGAGTCCGGCTTGGCGCGCACCGCCTGGCTGGGGTGCTCGCGCATCTCGATCACCTGGCCGGCGTGCACCACGGAGAGGGGCAACCCGGCGGTGTCATGCCTAGCCAACTCGGCGCGGATGTCGCTCTCGCGCCCCACGAGGATGATCTCCTGGCCAAAGGCGCGCGCGGCGCGCACCGCGCCCTCGACGTCGACGCCCGGCGCGTTGTCGGTCCCCATGGCGTCCAGCACGATGCGCATGGCGCTTGTCCTCTCCCCCAAAGCTGCGGTGATACACGATGCTAGCGCATCCTATTCTAGCGAAAGGGGGGCAATTGACAAGTGGCATCAAGCGTCTATAATAGGGATGCTTTCCGAGGGTACTCGGAGTTGCCCCCGTGGTGGAATTGGCATACACAGCAGGTTGAGGGCCTGTGTCCGAATGGACGTACTGGTTCGAGTCCAGTCGGGGGCACAACAGATGGATAACGAGGGGTAAGGCTGTGGCCCTGCCCACACGACGACAGACGCCGGAAACGGCGTCTTTTTTTGTGCATACTGCCACAGGGCGTCACGCGGCACGGCATTCGGATCGTGACATCGCGAAATGGGCAAAGGGTGCAAAGACCGGCGCGCGAGCGATCCGGGGTTGCGCGCATACCCCTGCTCTGGCGCTCCCGCTTTCGCGACTTTCGATGTCTACGTGCTTTCGCGATCCAGACTTCCACGCCCGTGGCAGTGGGTGCATCGCGATTGCGCCCCCCTGCGCTTTGGGCTAGATTACCCCCACATCCACACTATCCGTCGGCTTGACGCCGGCTGCCACATCGAGTGCCAGGAGGCCGCCCTATGCAGCTCAGTTGTCTCCCCGTCTCCTTCTTCCCCGATATCATCGCCGGACGCATGTCCCTGGCCGAGTGGGCGGCCATGGGCGCTCGGCTCGGCCTCGACGCCATCGACCTGAGCATCCTCCTCGTGCCAGATCGCTCTCCCGCGGCCGTCGCGGCGGCGCGACGCGCCATCGAGGCGGAGGGGATGCGTGTCACCATGGTTACCAGCTACCCCGATTTCACCCACCCCAACGCCGCGCAGCGCGAGCGCGAGCTGGCGCTGGAGCAGGAGGTAGTGGCGGTGGCGGCGGGGCTCGGCGCCTCGCTGGTGCGGGTGACCACCGGCCAGGCGCACCCCGAGACGGGGCGCGCCGAGGGGGTCGCCTGGGCCGTCGAGGGCCTGAGCCGCCTCGCCGAGTCGACGCGCCACCTCGGGATCACCCTCGTCTATGAGAACCACTCCAAGCCCGGCGCCTGGACCTACACCGATTTCGCCGAGGATCCCGCCCTCTTCCTGGAGGTGGCGCGGGGCGTGGCGCCGGCCGGCGTCGGCATCAATTTCGATGCCGGCAACGCCGCCACCTTTGCCGACGACCCCGTGGCGCTGCTGGACCAGGTCATCGATCGCGTCGTCAGCCTGCACGCGTCCGATTCGGCGACGCGGGGGCGCCTGCAGCACGTGCAGGTGGGCGCCGGCCTCACGCCGTACCCGGCGCTCTTCCAGCGCTTGGTGCGCGCCGGCTGGGACGGCTGGATCTGCATCGAGGAGGCATCGAACCAGGGCGAGGCGGGCGTCGCCGCGGCGGTGCGCTTTATCCGCGAGGCCTGGCACGCCGCCCAGGCGCCGGAGGGGTGAGGCGCCGTCAAGTCCAGTGGCCCATCGGTCGATAATACCATAGAACCGTCATCCCACCGGAGACGCTCGGAACGCTCCGTCGCCAGTGTGCGGACCAGCGAGAGGCGGCGCCATGGATCCCGCCACGCCACAACTACCCCCCTCAGGAAGCCGGCGTGCCCGACTGGCCCGGGAAGCCCTGGTCATCCTGCTGGTCGCCATCGTGACGTACGTTCTAGCCCATGTCACCCACGTCGGAGGAACGGTCGACGACCTTCAGCAGTACCCCCCTTCGCGGTGGGCTGAGGGCCTGGGGCTGGCCGCTCTCACGGCGGCCGTGGCGTGCGGTGCCCTCGCCCTCCTCCGCAGCCGCGTCCTGGCCCGAGAGAACGCCGCCCATCGTGACGCGGAGCGCGCCCTGCGGGTGCGCAGCGAGCAGTTGGAGGCCCTGCGCCGCGTCGGGCTGGAACTCACCTCGCAGCGAGATACGCGCGCGCTGCTGCGGTTCATCGTCGCCCGGGCGGTAGAACTGGTGGGGGGAGTCTCGGGCGGCCTGTATTTGCATCGCCCCGAGGCTGACGTCCTCGAGTGGGCCATTGCGGTTGGCCCTCACCCCTCGCACGTCGGCGTCACTCTGCGCCGGGGAGAGGGGCTCTCGGGGCGCATCTGGGAGACGGGGCGGCCGCTGGCCGTGGATGACTATCGCGTCTGGGCGGGTCGTGCCCCGGTCTATGCGGGGATCGAGTTCGTGGCGGTGGTGGGCGCCCCGGTGGTGTGGGGCGACGCCTTTCTCGGCGTGCTGAACGTCATCTCGCCCCAGCCGGGGGCATTCGGCGATCAGGAAGCGGAGCTGCTCAGCATGTTCGCTGCGCAGGCGGCCGTCGCCCTGGAGGGCGCGCGCCTCCTCGAGGAGACGCAGCGGCAGTCGGACCACCTGGGCCGGCTCCTCTCGGTCAGCGAGTCGCTGCACCGTGGGTTGGACCTCGACCAGGTGCTGCACCAGGTCGCTCGAGGCGCCGTGCACCTCGGCTTTCGCCGTGCCGTGATCAACGTCGGCCAGCCCCAGGAGGAGACGCTCGCCGTGCGGGCCATCGTGGGGATCGAGGGGCCGGAGGCTGAGCATCTGTGGGGCGCCGTCTACCGTTGGTCGGACTTTCAGGCACTCATGGAGGAGCGCTTTCGCGTCAGCCGCTCATACCTCATCCGCCACGGCCAGGTGGACTGGGAGCGCGATTTCGCGGGGCCGGTGGTGGTCCCCGCGGGGCGCGGGCGGGGACCGGGCTACTGGAATCCGGAGGATGCCCTCTTTGTCCCCCTGATCGGTACCCAGGGGCACCCCGTCGGGATCCTTTCCGTCGACGAGCCGGCGGACGGCCGCATCCCCGATGTGGCCACCATTCAGACGCTGGAGACGTTCGCCAACCACGCTGCTGTCGCCATCGAGAACGCCCGGCTGTACGAGGCGGCGCGGCGGGAGCTGGAGGAGCGCGAGCGGCTGGAGCAACAGCTCATTCAGGCGCAAAAGATGGAGGCGGTGGGGCGGCTGGCCGGGGGTGTGGCGCACGACTTTAACAACCTCCTCACCATCATCAACGGCTATTCCGACTTTATGCTGCGCAACGTGGACTTGTCGGAGCGGCTGCGTGAGGACATCGACGAGATCCGGCGGGCCGGCGAGCGCGCCGCCGACCTGACGCGTCAACTGCTGGCCTTTGGGCGGCGCCAGATGCAAGAGCTGCGCGTCTTTGATCTCAACGATGTGCTGAGTGAGATGGCCAGGATGCTTCGCCGCCTCATCGGCGAGGACATCACCCTGTCGTTGGCCCTGGCCGCCGAGCCCCTCCTCATACGCGCCGATCGCAGTCACATCGAGCAGGTGGTGGCGAACCTGGCGGTCAACGCCCGCGACGCCATGCCCCGGGGAGGCACCCTCACTATCGAGACGTGCTGCGCCTGCCTGAGCCCAGATGCCGCCACCAATCTCGGCGTCGAGGGCGGCGGCTGTGTCCAACTCGCGATCTGGGATACGGGCACGGGCATAACGCCAGAGGTGCGTGCCCACCTCTTTGAACCCTTTTTCAGCACCAAGGGGCCCGGCAAGGGCACGGGGCTGGGCCTGGCCACGGTGTACGGTATCGTGAAGCAGAGCGGGGGCGAGATACAGGTGCTCAGCGAGCCGGGGCGCGGCGCCGAGTTTCGCATCTACCTGCCCTGCTGTAGTGAGGAGGAACCCCAGGCCGCGCGTCCGGATTCCATGGCAGCGCTGCCGAACGGGGGCGAGACGATCCTGGTCGTCGAAGATGAGGAGCGCGTACGGCGCTTCGCGTGCGACGCGTTGCGCCGCCTGGGCTACACCGTGCTCGAGGCGAGCGACGGGATCGCTGCGCTGGAACGGCTCGGCGAGGCGGCGTGCCCCGTTGACCTGGTGGTCACGGATGTGGTGATGCCCCGCATGGGCGGGCGCGACCTGGCCGCGCGATTGCGCGACTTGCACCCCAACCTGCCGGTGCTGTTCATGTCGGGCTACCCCGGGGGCGGCGAGGGGCGGTCCGACGCCACCCAACCCGGCCTGGTGCGCAAGCCCTTTACTGCCGAGATACTAGCGGGCCGCATCCGCCAGGCGCTGGACGACGCCGGGGCCTGAGCGCGACCGATGGCGCGGGATGGGCGCGCCTTCAGGATATTCTGTTGCTTCAACCCTTGCCCTGACGCGCGATTGCGCGTATACTGACATTAGGGTAGCTTGCATGAGCAACCCCGCATGGTTGTATCTTTACACGGCTCTTCCGAGGTCGCCGTGGTCACACCGGCGATCTGTTGAGGCTCCGCTCCCGCTCGTGCGCTACACGCTGGGCGATGGACGGGCTCGACGCATACCTGCAACGCACGGGGGCCTGCCGCGCCCAGGGCGCCGGGCCCCTGGAACAACGGCTCGTTTGGAGCGGGAGGCAAGGCGCTGTGCGTGCACGGCAATGGCGATACATCGATGACGAGTCTGGCGCCGAAGTCGTGGAATGGGCCGTCGTCACGGTGATACTGATCGTGGCTACCTACGCCATCCTGCAGGCGGTGGGTTCCGAGTTTGGTACGGTAGCCAGCACGGTGTTGTTCAGGATACGCGATTTCGTCGGGTTCTAGGCGGCGCGTCTCGGCTCGGGCGGGTGAGGACAGCGGCCCTTCGGAGATTCGGCGCCGGGGGGTACCTTTTGACGCGCGCTGTCAATTGCCCTATACTCCGGTCCACCGACGGGGTGTGGCGCAGACCGGTAGCGCGCGGCGTTTGGGACGCTGAGGTCGGAGGTTCAAGTCCTCTCACCCCGACTGGAGTCGTTTTCGCGGGCGTAGCTCAGTTGGCAGAGCTCCTGCCTTCCAAGCAGGTTGTCGCGCGTTCGAATCGCGTCGCCCGCTCTGACCCGACGGTATCGCTGTAGCGCAGTTGAGAAATCGTGAGGACGACCGCATCTGTGGGTGTTATCTGTGAGCGCTCTCCTGGACCACGATCTTGCCTGCGCTCCGAACCGCCCCCCTTGAGAGGATACACACTCGCTTGAGAGTCACCCTCGTATCGTGTCCCGTCCTGCCGTCCCGCGCAACCTTGACTCCTGGCGCCGGACCGCGGGGAAGAGGTGCGTGATGGCGTGGTCTGATGCATCTGGGGATGCTTGTGTACGTGTTGGCCGGCTGTTGCGCACAATAGGACGGGACGGGTTCACCCCCTTCTGAGTCGACATATGACCCGATCCAGGCCCTGGTGGCCTTCCAATGGAACCATCCTGACTCGCCGCGAGGCACGGCGAGATCGTGGCATGCACCACGCGTCGCCCGCCGCGGCGATCCGAAAGCCGGATCGTCGGCGGCCGCGAGATGGAGCGGCATGCACATCGCCCTCGTGGGTCGCGGGCTCTCGTCAGGCCGGCGACCGGGACCGTCCGCATCACTGGAGCGGTCGCGCGTGCGGTGTACCCGCGCCGTCCTCACGGCCTTGGGTGGACGCCCCACTGCCGGCGCGAGTTGCGGCAGAGGATGGGGTGTCGATGCTGCCGTCGCATGTCTGTGGGCTAGAGTGAACGACCCGTATCGAGTGTCCTCACACTGGGATCGGTCGGTCAGCAAGCCGGAAGGAGCTACTATCGGACGAAGCATGTAGTGCATCGGCGCCGGATGGGCGGCGCCTGGGGTAGCCCTTTGGGCAGAGGCAGCAGGTTCGCGTTTGCGATGCGGCGCAGGGTGCGGCGCTCGTAGACACAAGAAAAGAGGATTCCAGATGAGGATCTACGTAGGAAATCTTTCGTACTCGATGAGCGAGGAGCAACTCCGGCAGGTGTTCGAGGACTTTGGTCAGGTCGAGTCGGCGACTATCATCACCGATCGCGATACCGGCCAGTCGAAGGGCTTTGGCTTTGTCGAGATGCCCGTCGAGTCCGAGGCGCAGGCGGCCATCACAGAGTTGAATGGCAGGCAGATTGATGGCCGGGCGCTGACGGTGAACGAGGCGCGGCCGCGTCCGGAGCGTAGCGACCGGGGCGGGCCTCGCGGTGGTAGGGACATGCGAGGCGGCGGCGGGGGTCGTCGCTTCTAGGGATAGCTCCACGCCGCGTCGGTCAGGCCGGGGAGGGCTCGCACCTCCCCGGCTTGGCGGCGCGTGGGGTGCCCCGATGAAAAGGAACAAAACGGGATACCGGGAATGAGGATTTTCGTAGGTAACCTGGCTCGCGACGTCACGGAAGCCGAGCTACAGGAGGCGTTTGCCGAGTTCGGCCACGTTTCCTCCGTCGCTATCCTGAAGGATCGGGAGACCGGTGAGCCGAGGGGTTTCGGGTTCGTGGAGATGCCGGCGGATGCCGAGGCCAAACTCGCCCTCGCCGGCTTGAGTGGGCGGTCGCTCAAGGGCCGGCCGCTGCGCGTTGACGAGGCACGGCCGCGCGATGATCGTGGGCCCGCCGGAGGTCAGCGCGCGCCCATGGGGAGTCGCAGCAACGGGTTCAACGGGCGGAGCTATGACCGCGAGGCGCCACGCCCGCCCGCGCGCGCCGTGGAGCGCGAACCGGAACGCGGCAGCAATCGCGACTCCGATCGCGCGCCGGAGCGACGCTCCGGCTGGGGTACCGACCGGGCGCCGGAGCGCGACGATTCTCGTCGACAGCCGCGCGGCGACCGGGACACGTGGGAGGATCGGCGACGCGCGCCGCGCGACGACTGGAGCCCGCCCCCACTACCCACTGGCGATGACTGGTCATCCCCACCGCGCGGCGTGGACGATGACGGCCCGTCGACGCGGGGCAACCGCAACAGCCGGGCTACCGGAAAACGCGGCCGCGACGACCCGGATGGGGGCGATCGATCGGGAAAATGGGGCCGCTCCGGCGGCCGCCGCGGCCGGCGCAGCAGGTACGAGGACGACGACGAAAGCTGGTAGCCGGCGTCGTCAGGTGCGAACCGGGTTCACGCGCGGGGCACGCCCCGCGTCTGTGCGTCATCTCTCGCGCCCGACACGTGCGTGTCGGGCGCGAGCCCGTCGAGCGCCGCCGACACTGCCGTGTCCGCCCGGCCCGTCACCGGGCTCGGCGCGGCCCGCTTCGGAGAGTTTCGAGCCAAGGCTTGGGAGCAGGCGGAGTGGGAGGCTGCGCGGGAGGGAGCGACGGCGGACCACTCGGTCGAAGCGTTGGCCCTCCAGGTCTTCCACGAGTTCCTCGGCGTGCGCTGGAAGAACCAGGCGGATCTCGAGAGCCTCGCCCAGCGCGATTTCATCCAGTGGGTGCTCCCGCCGGACGTTCGCGGCGACGGCGCGCCCCACTGAGGCGTCGCATCGAGGAGCGCCCCGCGCGCCGCGTCCGAACGACGACGCGCCCGGAGGCCATCGCACCGCCCGCCCTCGGCGCCCATCGACGACCGCCCCAAGACGCCGCCCCAAGCCGCCGAGCAGGCCTGACCTGCGCGGCATCTCTCGGTTTCGACGCTCGGTGCGGGTCCCCGTCGGCCCCAACACGTGCTCGCCCACCACCGTCAGGATCGACGGCTCTGGCCCGCGCGACGGATCGGCAGTGGGCGACGACGCTCCTTCGTTACTTCTTCTCGTCGGGGACGAAATCCGGCGGCGCCGCCGACCCTTCGCCGAAGAAGTACTTGTCCA
>ENA-UOUL01000698-UOUL01000698.1-bioreactor-metagenome-genome-assembly--contig:-NODE-698-length-55660-cov-6.100498_pt1 | contig 55660 bp, 45 predicted proteins | sample MGYA00249838_ERZ747220 | MGnify/ENA primary metagenome ERZ747220 (study PRJEB28778, sample SAMN05720191) | bioreactor metagenome | isolation source: Anaerobic biogas reactor | place: USA:Washington... | reverse complement strand
ATCCCCAGGAGGAGATGGCCATCCTCGAGGCGTTCCTCACCGACGCCGGGCAGGTGGTGGTGGACATCACCTCGCGGTACCTGTTCGAGGGGGAGGTGTTCGACCGGCGCGCCGAGGCGGAGCTCTCCGCCCAGGACCTGTGCGAGATCATGCTCCGCGCCCAGCGCGACACCTACGGCGACGGGCTCGACGAGCGCTACCTGAACCCCTACATGTGGGCCTGGAAGCCGCACTATTACTCGTCGGGCCTTTCGTTCTACAACTACCCGTACGCCTTCGGGCTCCTGTTCGGCCTCGGGCTGTACGCCCGCTACCGGGAGGAGGGGCAGCCCTTCCTCGCCGACTATGACCGGCTGCTGGCCTCGACGGGCGAGGCGCGCGCGGCGGAGCTCGCCGCGCGGTTCGGCATCGACCTGCGCTCCCCGGCGTTCTGGGAGAGCAGCCTGGACGTCGTGGCGCGTCGCGTGGAGCGCTACGTGGCGCTCTGAGAGGAGGCAACATGGCCCCGTCGCCCGATCGGTTCGAGCCCACCTGGGAGTCGCTCGCCAACTACACGGCGCCCGACTGGTACCAGGACGGCAAGTTCGGCATCTTTATCCACTGGGGGCTGTACGCGGTGCCGGCGTTCGGCAACGAGTGGTACCCGCGGAACATGTACCAGCAGGGCTCCAAGGAGTTCGCCCACCACGTGGCGACCCACGGCCCCCAGGAGCGGTTCGGCTACAAGGATTTCATCCCCCGGTTCACCGCCGAGCACTACGACCCCGACCACTGGGCGGGGCTCTTTCGCCAGGCGGGGGCCAAGTTCGTGGTGCCCGTCGCCGAGCACCACGACGGCTTTGCCAATTGGCCTTCGGCCACCACCGACTTTTCGGTGGCGCGCAGCTCCTGGCGTGCCGGCCAGGGCGATGTGGTGCGCGAGTTCACCGACGCCTGCCACCGCTACGGGCTCAAGGTGGGGCTCTACTACTCGCCCTATGACGCGGCCAGCCCGGTCTATGCCGACGAGCGGGCCTATGACGACTATTTCCTGACCCAGGTCAGCGAGCTGTTGGTCCCCTACGGGCAGATCGACATCCTCTGGTTCGACGGCTGCGGCTCCGAGGGGCACCAATACGACTGGCCGCGCCTGATGGCTGAGGTCCGCCGGATGCAGCCCGAGCTCCTCATCTTTAACGAGGGCGACCCCGACATCCGCTGGATCGGCAACGAGGACGGCTATGCGCCGCTGGGGACGCGCAACGTCAAGGACGGACGCTGGCTCTGTCCCGAGTGCGACGCGCGGTTGCGGGAAAACAACTGGTTCTATAGCGCCGGCGATGCGCATACCGTCAAGAGCGTGGACGAGCTGATGGGGATGTACGACCTATCGTGCGGGCGAGGGAGCAACCTGCTCCTGAACGTGGGCCCGGACCGGCGGGGGCTCTTGCCCGAGGCCGACGCCGCGCGCCTCGTCGAGTTCGGGCGGGCGCTGGAGCGGCGCGTCGCCCACCCCATCGCCACGCTGGCCGATTGCCGCCGCGAGGGGAACGCCTGGGCGGTGGAGGCCAAGCCCTACCTGGTGGCCGACCACGCCGTGATCGGGGAAGAGACGGCGCTTGGCGAGCACATCCGCCGCTTTGCCCTGGTCGCCGAGACGCCGCACGGCGGGAAGCGGATCACCCTATTCGAGGGGCAGTCCGTGGGCCAGCGGGCGATCTGCCGCTTCCCCACCGTCCACGCCCGGCGGCTGTGGCTGGAGGTCACCGAGGCGGAGGGGGAGGTCAGCTTGAGCCGGCTGGAATGGCATCATGCGGGGGACGCGAGTCGCTGAGCGCGTATCGCGCCGCCCGATAGAACGGACCTTTGAGGTTTTCCGAAACCTCAAAGGTCTTTTTTCGCCTACCTCCGCACCAGCGGCAGATACACGGATCGCAGCGCCCCGCCGTACATCACCTCCAGCGAGACGTCGTCCAGGAACGAGCCGTAGCCGACGCCCGTGGCGTTGGAGGCGAAGCGAAAGAGGAGATAGACCTTGGGCTGCCCGGCCAGCGGGAGGGTCCAGCGGTCCTGGTCGAAGGACTCGGCGCACCAGCCGCCGCAGATGGAGACGGCGTTGCCATAGATGGGCAGGACGACCCAGGTCTTGCCGCCATCGTTGGACCAGCCCACGCCCAGCGAGTCCCCCGCACCGAGCCAGGTCCAATGGGCAAAGCTGAGCCGGAGCGCGGCCACATCGCTCAGGTCGAGGGGGCCATAGGAGAGGGTGGTCACATAGTTGGCGGGGTACTGGCCCGAGCAAGCGATCTGGCTGCCCAGGGAGCCGCCGCCGTTTCCCCACAGGCTGTACCTGCCCCCGTGCGGGTTGCAGTCGCGCCGCCCCCAGAGGTACGGGGCGCCCTCTTTGCCGATGTGCCAGAGCCCGTGAGGGAAGGCGCCCTCAAAGTCCTCGGACATCAGCGTGGCCCACTGGCCTGGCGGCGAGGCGGCTGCGCCGGGGCAAGCCGGCGTTTCGCTCGCCAGCAGCAGAAGCAGCAGCAGCAGCGCGATCAGGATGCCGGCCTTGGGGTGTTGCATGGGCGATGACCTCCTCCGGCGGGTAGAGACGCGACATGTCGCGTCTCTACCCATCACCATCGGCCACAAGCGAGGTCAGAAACGGAACGGACGCGGCGCGGGTGGCCGCGCGATCACTTGGGCAGGTACTCGGTGACCCAGCCGACGCCCAGCTCGTAGAGCTTGTCCGCGGTGGGGACGCCGGTCTGGCGGTCCCAGCCCATCATGCCGTAATAGGTGTGCATGGCCTGGCGCAGCTCCGCCTCGTCGATGCCGCCCTCGGAGAGCGCGCCGCCCTGGGTGGGGCTATAGCTGCGCGGGCAGAGCTTGTCGTCATCGGGGGTGAACCCCTCGCGCACGTTAAAGGCCCGCGCCAGGGTCATGGCCCGCTCGCCGACCTTGAGGATCTCCCACTCGCTCACGTCCCAGCCGGTGGCCGCGCGGGTCATGTCGGCCAGCTCGCGCAGGCTCCAGCCGGTGAAGGTGCAGATGGCCAGGCAGTTCTGCATCACCGAGTTCATGGTGTTATAGATCGAGGCCTGCACTTTCTCTGGGCCCAGGCTCTCCAGCTTGAGCGCCTCGATGGCGCCCATGTTGCGGAGCTGCCCGTTGGGCATGAACCCCTCGTCGTTGGGGGTGATCAGCCCGGTGTCGTGCAGCGAGTGGCAGTGGTCGGCGCCAGTGGGCGAGACGGCATAGCCGATGGCGAGCCCGCGCTTGAGGCGCGGCTCGTGCATGGGCTGGGCTTGCCCCTTGGCGTGCACGGCATAGACCTCGGCGCCCCGCTCGATCTTGGCGGCGGCGGGGAGCAGCCCCTCGGCCAAGATGCCGCCCAGCCCCTCGCGGCGGCCGATCTTTTCCACCATCTGGATCATGGCGTCGCCATTGCCGAAGCGCAGGTCCAGCCCGTCGGTGTCCTCCTTGGTGAGCAGGCCGTTCTCGTAGCACTCCATGGCAAAGGCGATGGTCACGCCGGTGCCGATGGTGTCCAGCGAATAGTCGTTGCAGATCTCGTTGGCCTTGGAGACGGCCACGATGTCGCTGACGCCGCAGGTGGAGCCGAGCGAGCCGATGGTCTCGTACTCGGGCCCGCCGAAATCGGGATCGACCTGGTAGGGGGCCTGGGCCTGGACCACCTTTTTGCAGCGAACGGCGCAAGCCCAGCACCCTTCCATGCGCACGCCGATCTTGTCCATGACAAACTCGAGTCCGGTGATCTCGGGGAACTCGCCATCGCGAAAGTTGCGGATGGGCATGTTGCCGGACAGGATGCCGCCTTGCAGCTCCAGGCCGCCGGTGCCGGCCTTGCTGGCCCAGGCGGAGCGCTTTTCCTCCTTGACCTCCTGGGCGGCGCGGCGGGCCATGGCCTGGATGGTGGGGTGGTCGGCCCCTTCCAGGTTGGTGGTGCCGCGGACGGCCACCGCCTTGAGCTTTTTGGAGCCCATCACGGCGCCCATGCCGGTGCGGCCCGCGGCGTCCTTGAGCCCGTGCATGACGCAGGCGTAGCGTACCAGGTTCTCGCCGCCGGGGCCGATCATGGCCAGCTCGACGCGCTCGTCGCCCAGCTCGGCGCGCACGGTGGCCTCGGTCTCTTTGGCGCCCTTGCCCCAGAGATGGGAGGCGTCGCGAATCTCGCACTGGCCGTCCTTGATCCAGAGATAGACGGGCTTGTCCGCAGCCCCCTCGACGATCAGGGCGTCAAAGCCGGCGCGCTTGAACTGGGCCGGCCAGAAGCCGCCCGCCTCAGCGGCGCCGAAAGCGCCGGTGTTCGGTGACTTGGCGCCCACGGCGCTGCGGGAGGCTCCCGAGATGGGGAGGCCGGTGAGCACGCCCGGGGCAAAGATCAGCTTGTTCTCCGGGCCCAGCGGGTCGGCCCCCTGGGGCACTTCGCGGAGCAGGATGTCGGCGATGATGTTCCAGCCGCCCATGTTGCGGCGCAGGTACACCACGCCCGGCTCTTCCACCGTGACGGTCCCCTTGGTCAGGTTGACGCGCAGGATCTTGTTGTGAAACGAGCGGGCCATAGGTCACCTCCTCAGGTTGATGGGCACATCATAGCCGCGTATGGCCCAAACGCCAAGTAACGAAGAGACCCTTGAGGTCTTTCTGAACCTCAAGGGTCCACTTGCTCGAGATCGCCTACCAGACGCCAGGGATGAGCCGGTAGCGGACCCGCGCGGCATAGTCGGCATAGCCCGGCAGGCCGGCCTGGAGCATCTCATCCTCCAGCTTGGTGCGCGCGATCAGCGCCGCGATCATGCCGGCGGCGGGGATCAGGCCGGCGAGGCTGCCCAGCATGAGCGCCATGGCGACGGACCCCACTAGGCTGGAGGCGTAGGCGGGGTGGCGCACCAGGGCGTAGGGGCCGGAGCTGACCACGGTCTGGCCGCGGTCGGATTGGATGCGCGCCACGGCGGAAAAGTAGCGGTTGGCGGCCAGGGCCCAGGTGGCGAAGGCATAGGCGGCGACCAGGGCCAGCGCGGCGGCCCATTGCACGCTTGCGGGGACGCGGGACCAGCCAAAGCGATGATCCAGCCCCGCCACCAGGCCGATCACCAGGGGGCCCAACATGCCCACGATGGGCCCCAACAGGCGGTCCCACGAAGGCGCCTCCACCTCGCCGAACCTGCCCCGCTCGCGCAGCGTGTCGGGGCTGATCCGCCAGACGAGGAGACGGCTGCCAAAGGTGGCGACCCACCCCAGCAGGACATAGGCCCAGGCCCACGGCCACTTGAGCGTCCCCGCTGCGATAAAGAGGATGATCGGCCCCAGGAGCAGATAGACGGCAAAGCCCACGATGGCGCGGGACGAAGGCCGCCCCTTATCTTGGTTGCTCATATTGACCTCCCGCCGAGCCAGTCTCGGACCGCAGCAGCGAGTACAGCTCTACGTCGCGATACCTGCCTCCGTTAAAGACAGCGCCGCGCAGCGTTCCCTCAAAGGTGAAGCCGCACTTGAGCGCGACCCGCTTGGAGGCCGCGTTCTCGGGGAAGGCGGCGATCTGCAGGCGGTTGATGGTCTTGGTCGCGAACAAGTACCGGCTGAGCAGCTGGACGGCCTCGGTCATATAGCCCCTGTTGCGGTCCTCCTGATGGAAGAGGATATAGCCCAGCTCGAAACCGGCATAGTAGAGCACGGGGTAAAAGTTGATGACCCCCGCCACCCGGTCGCCCACGCAGACGGCGAGGGTGCCGCGGTTTTCCTCCAGCAGGCCGTGCTCCTCGAAACGCTTCCTGAATTCGACCTGAGAGGGCAGGAACATGGGATAGTTCTCGCCTCGGAGTTCCAGGTCGCTCCACAGCTCGAACAGGGCGTCCAGGTCCGACTCGCGGACGGCCCGCAGGATGATCTTGTCCCCGCGGATCATGCCGACCTCCTTCACCTCTCACCCAATATACGTGCTCGCGCTGCTCAAGGTGTCGCGTTTCAGGAGCCGGCCTCCGGCGCCGGCTGCGGCCTCCAGAGCCACATGGCGATGGCGGCCAACAGCGCCAGCAGCGCGCCGAAAAAGAAGGGCGCGGGCGCGCCGAAACCGCCCCACCCGCCGACGCCCTGCCAGAGCACGCCGGCGATCACCGAGGCGGGAAAGTCCAGGATGCCCAGCACGGCGTTGTAGGTACCATAGGCGGTGCCGCGCAAGTTGGCGGGGACGATATCGGCGACCATGGCCTTGGTGGTGCCGTAGGCCAGGCCGTAATAGAGGCCATAGACGGTATAGAGCGCCCAGATGTGCCAGCCCTTCCCCGCCAGGGCAAAACCCAGGTAGATGAGGGCATAGACCACCCAGCCGCCGATGATCAGGGTGCGGCGGCCGATGCGGTCGGAAAGCGATCCCGCGGGGGCGGATATCAGGGTATAGACGAGGTTGAAGGTGATGAGCATGCCCAGCACGCCCATGACGGAAAGGCCGCGCTCCTGGCCGCGCAGGACGAGAAAGGCATCCGACGAGTTGCCCAGGTCAAAGAGGCCGACGATGCACATAAAGACCAGGAATGGCTTGCCCAGCCCGCGGAAGGTGATCTTGGGCGCGGCGACGCCGGCGCCGCCCCTGCGCTTGACCTCCTGCGCGCCGAGGGCGAGCGAGAGGACGGCCAGTAGCGCGGGGAGCAGGCTGACCAGCACCACCGTGCGGAAGGTCCCCTCGCCCAGGGCCAACCCGCCCGCCTGGGTCCGCCAGACGATGAGCAGGGCGATGACCAGGCCCAGCACGGCGCCGCCGGTGTCCGCCGCGCGGTGAAAGCCAAAGGCGAAACCGCGCTGCTCGGGGCGGATGCTATCGGCGACCAGGGCGTCGCGGGGGGCGGTGCGCACCCCCTTGCCCACCCGGTCGGCCCAGCGCACGGCGGCGATCAATCCCCACGAGTTGGCGATGTAGAAGAAGGGCTTGGCCAGCGCCGAGATGCCGTACCCGGCCACGGCCAGCCACTTGCGGCCGCCCACCTTGTCCGAGAGCCAGCCGGAAAAGACCTTCAGGATGCTGGCGGTGGCCTCGGCGATCCCCTCGATGAGGCCGATGAGGTTGGTCTTGATGCCCAGCACGTTGGACAGAAAGAGCGGCAGGATGTTGAGCACCATCTCGCTCGAGATGTCCATGAAAAAGCTGGTGAGGCTGACCGCCCAGACGTTGCGCGGCAGTTGCCGCCAAGACGCCCGACCTTGCTTTGCCATTGCCGCTCCTTCTCCAAGCCAGAAAGGCCGATGTGGTTACGATAGGGACGGCGGAGGAGGTATGGGGCGGCCTCTACCCCATGTACCCCAGCCCGCGCAAGCGCTCCACGATCTCGCGCTCCTCGGCGCCGCCATAGTCCATGCTGCCCACGTTCGCGGGCTCGGCCACGGGCTCCATCTGGCTGGGCGGAAAGGCGGCGAGGTAGCTCTCTTCCAGGGCGCTGGCGATGACGCGCCCGTCCATGTCCGCGGGCACCGGCAGGCCCATGGCGTGGAGCACGGTAGGGGCGACGTCCTGGATCGCGGCGCCGCCGATCTCGCTGCCGGGGCGCACGCCGGGGCCGTTCATGATGAGCAGCCCATAGTCGCGGTGCATCCCGGAATAGCGATAGACTGTGTCCACCGTCTTGCGGTGGCCAAAGTCCGCCAGCCCGAAAAAGATGTCCGCCGGGTCGGCGGGGCGCAGGATCAGGTCGGGGGCGCGGCCCACGTGAGGCCCCGCAAAGACCTCCTCGCGGCGCAAGACCTGGCCGATGAGCGGGCGGCCGGTCTGCGGGTCGCGAAACTCGAGCGCCTGGCGGGCGATCTCGCCCCGCACCGCCTCGTACTCGGCGCCGGGCTCGACGATCCCCTGTGGCTCGCGGCCCTTGACGTTGAGATAGATGGGGCCGACGTGACGTCCGAAGGAGTAGGCCTTGCTGCGGGACCAATCCACGTCGAGGAAGGAGAGGAAGGCGAGCTTGAGCAGGTGGTCGACGAAATAGCCGGCGACGTATTCGGCCTGCGAGGAAAAGCCCAGTTGGTCGGCGAGCTTGTGGACGTTGCGCAGGACGAACCCCGAGCGGAAGAGGAGCTCCTTGAAGCGCACCCAGGGGTCGCGCTTGAGCTTGAGCAGGCCCGCCTGCATCAGCCAGTTGTTGAGCACGATGAAGCGGTTGGCGCGGCCCATGCCGTGGTCGGAGAGGATCATCACCAGGGTGTCGTCATCGGCGTGGTCTAGCAGGCGCGCGATGCTCTGGTCGATCTTGGCAAAGTAATCGCGCACGACCCAGGACTTGTCCTCGTGGTCGCGCCGCCAGGGGTGGGTGGGGTCCAGGTAGTGCCACATCTGGTGCAGGATGCGGTCGGTATCGAAATAGACCGCCATAAAGACGTCCCAGGGCTGCGTCGCGGCCAGGTGGACGGCGGTGCGGGTGCGCATCTCGAGCAGGTCATAGCTGGCCTTGAGAAAGCTGTCGCGGCGCGCCTCGGAAAAGGTCTCGGTGGGATAGATGCGATAGTTGCCCGCCACCCGCGCCAGTTCGTCGGCGATCTCGGGGGGATAGGCATAGTCCGTGGCGGCGTAGGGCGTCATCCAGCCGCTGACCATAAAGCCATTGACCTGCTCCACCGGGTAAGACATGGGGAGGTTGAGCACGCCGACGCGATAGCCCGCGTCGCTCAGGTAGCGCCAGAGCGAGGTCCCGCTGCGCTGCGAGGCGTTCACCGGCGGAAAGTGGTAGGTTCCCTCGCGCCGGTAGAGGAAATCGAAAACCCCGGTCTTGCCGGGGTTCATTCCGGTGACGAAGGAGGACCAGGAAGGCCCCGAGGTGGGCGGGATGGTGGAGCGGAGCGGGCCGGCAGAGCCGGTGCTCATCAATCGCTGGAGAGTGGGGAGGTGCCCCTGCGCCGCCCAGGACTGAATCAGCCCCAGCGGAACCCCGTCCAGCCCGATCAACATCACCTTGCGCGGTCGCGACATCCCTATCCCTCGGTGCCCTGACTTGTCCCCGCGGCACGACCGCAAGTCTATACCGGTTTTCGCCTCAAGGCAAACTGGCGAATGCCCGGCGCGCGCACCCCTAAAAGAGCCACGGCAGCAGCAGGATAAGCAGCAGGCCCCAGGCCGCATAGAGGGCGGCGCCGTTGCTGAGGGAGCGGTGCATCGCCCCGATCCATCCGGCGCGCCCTGCCTTGAGCTGGCGATAGATCATCAGCGCCAGGATGGCGATGTTGACGAGGTTCCAGCCCAGCACGGCCAGCCGGTTGGGGGTAAAGCCGCCCCCCACGGTGCGATAGATGATCGCCGCCAGGGCGTAGAGGCTGACCGCCTCGGCCAGGATGGTGAGGGCCAGGACGCCGGCGCCCAAGAGCCGCATCCCGCCCGATTCGCTCTCCTCCTCCCGCGCCGGCGTGACGCCGATCAGCAGGCCCATCACGGCGAAGAGGAGGATGTTATAGATGATGAGCGTGCCGCGATTCTGGAAGGGCTCCAGGAAGCGAAAGGGGATGAACCCGGCATAGATGACCAGGACCACGAGCGCCAGGGGCAGCAACAGCCGTAGCAGCGTGGCGATGAGGCGCGTCAGCCCGCGGCCGAACTCTTGTTCGGCGGGCGGGATCGAGGGGTCGTAGCTGGTGGCCACCGCCAGCACCGGGATCAGCCCAAAACCGCCGGCAAAGAGCAGGCGCACGGCCATCTCCGAGGGCTCCAGGTCCAGCGCGGCGAACAGCCCGATGGTGATGGCGCCAAAGAGGCCGCCGACGATGAGGTAGAGCCCCGCGGTGATGGCGACCTCGACCGACTTGGACAGGAAGGCAAAGCGGTCGCGCGCGCCGGAGCGCCAGCCCAGGACCAGGAGCCCCAGCGCGGCCCAGGCCATCAATGGCAGGTGCAGGGCCATGAGCAGGTATTGGTCGCCCGCCGCGCCGCCCCCGAAGGGGTCTCCAGTCGGCATCGGGCTGCTCGTCAGCCGCGCGTAGGCGCTCACCGCGGCCAGCCCCAGCGCCAGCAGCAAGGCGCGCCGGTACGGCCCCTTGGCCGCCAAGGCCAGGTAGGCGATGGCGAGGACGGCGGCGATGGGCGCCCAGAGGAGCACGAACTCGACGAAACTCGACTCGCCGCGCTCCCCGCTCAGCGCCCAGAAGGCCAGTCCGCAGACGAGGCTAAGGGGGACAGCCAGCTTCCAATGGGCGCCGCGGGAGACGGCCTGGGGCGCCGTCAGGGGCTCGGCCAGGCGGTAGTGCCAGGCGGCGTAGAGCACGCTATCCGGCGACTCGGCATGGAGGGTCGCCAGCGCGGCGGCGAACTCGGCGGCGCGGCCCTCGCTGGCGGCGGCGCGGTAGAGCCGCTCCAACGCCTGCGGGTCCTGCCCCGCCTCGCGGACAAGCTGCATCTCGTCCATGGTGTTTGCTCCTCTCAGAAAAGGAAATGGGACGCAGATTTGCATGATGGAATGGATCGAAAAGATGGGATCAGGGAAATTCAGCGCTCCCTTTCCGATCTCCTACCCTTCCTGTGCGATAGCGAACGCGCCCTCCCCGGGCGGCACGATCGCGGATTGGAGCGCATAGCCCCCAGCGGCCGGGAACGCGACGCATACGCGCACCGGGTAATCCCACGCGGTAGTAATACGCCCGCGGACGGCCCCGCCTTCGACCCTCCACTCGGCAACCTCTACCCCGCCGCCAGAGTAGTGCAGGTCGGTCCCCGCCAGCACCGGGCGCCGCCCATCCCAGGGCGCCAGGCGCACCAGGCGGCTGGCGTGGGGCGCTTGCTCGCCCAGCGCGATGGTCTCGCCGGCGGCGAAGAGCCCCAGGCACTCCTGGCGGATCAGGTCGAAGGCCAGGTAGCGCGCGGCGGGGATGGATGCGGTGACCATCCCCTCGAGCGCGATGGACGGGGGGCGCGGCGCGTCGGTCCAGTTGACCGCGGCGACGGTGACCCACGGCCCCAGGTCGGGGCAGCGCGGGGCGATCCGCGTCAGCAGGTAGGAGGGACAGGTCGGCTCGAAGGGGTCCAGCGGGATGGCGCCGACGCCGTGGGCCGGGACGACGTGGCGATAGAGCGCCTTGCGGTCGGCGTCCAGCTCCAGGAACTTTTCGGTAAAGCAGGTGATGCCGCCGCCGAGGTATTGGTTCAGCGTGATGGTGACCGCTTCGTCGTCGGTGAACTGGCCCAGGCTGAGCCGGCCGTGGCGGCTGTTGTTGATCGGCTGGTCGCGGCGGCGGACCATCATGGCGTCGGCGTCCACGTGCCAGAGGCGGTTCATCCAGGTGCGCAGCAAGTTCTGCTTGAACTTGGGCAGGGCGGGCGGGTCGTTCCAGCGGGCCACCACGTCGCTGCCGCTGCGCTGGGAATCCGCCAGGCCCAGCGAGCCGCCATAGTGCCCGCCGCAGACCGAGATGTAGGAGCCGGGGCCCGCGCCGCGGCGCACCGCCTCCAGGGCCATGCGATAGGCCTCCAGACGGGTCTTGGTGCCGTCGAAGAAGCGGGCTTCCTTGTCCAGAAATACGGCGCGGGTAAAGTCGAGCTTGTGGTAGGTGTAGCCCCAGTCCTCGGTCATCTTGCGAAAGAGCGCCTCGATCCAGTCGCAGACGCCGGGGTAGGTGGGGTCGAGGACATAGTTGAGCCCGTCCATGGGAAAGAGGACCGGCGCGCCGTCGTTCCGGCGCAGCAGCCACTCGCCGTGCTCCACGGCGAAGCGGGAGTGGATCTTGGCGATAAAGGGACAGGTCCAGAGGCCGGGGCGGTAGCCGAGGGCGCGGATGCGGTCGGCGGCGGCTTGCATGCCGCTGGGCCACTCGTCGCTCCCCTCCCAATCGCCCCAGGAGAGGTCCCAGCATTCGTCGATGAGAAAGACATCGAAGGGGATGCGGTCGCGCTCCAGGTAGCCCAGGTCCTCGAGAAAGTCGCGCTCGGTAAAGTGCGGCCCGTAATAGTACCAGCTACAGAGGACCGACGGGGGCGGCTGGGCGGGCTCGGCGACGCCGTGGTAGGCCGCCACGCGCTCGGCATAGTCGGCCATCAGCTCGTCGGGGCGTTCTCCGCCGCGCAGCAGGCACCACTGGCTGGTGCGCTCGCCGCCGGGGGGCAAGAGCGAGCCGTCGAACTCGCAGTCGGCCTGCAACTGGGCGAGGGCGACCTGGTTGCCGGCGCCCTGGAAGCGCAGCCACCAGCGGGCGCAGTGGCCGAGCTGGCTGAGGAACCCGCACAGGAGGACCGGCCCGCGCGCACCGGCGGGGCGCAGCAGGCAGAGCGGATCCATCTCGACCGCCTCCGAGGCGCCGCCGTCGCCGCTGGGCGTGCCGCCGATCTCGGTGGCGCCGCGGGTGGCGTGGGCCCAGTCGGCGTCGTGGACGCCGGGGCGGAAGGAGGAGGGGATGCCGTTTTTCTGGCGCTGGTGGGCGATGACCTCCCAGCCGGCCGCGCCCTGTCCGGCCAACAACAGGCCCTCCGGCCCGTCGGCCTGCACGGGCAGCAGCGCGTCCAGCCGGAGCGGGGCAGCGCTGGCGTTGCGGAGCCGCAAGCGCAGGGCCACGGCTTCGCCGCCCTCGCCCAGCCAGGCCTCGCGGGTCAGCTCCAGGCCCAGCGCGGTGTAGGTGTCCGCCACGAGGCGGCCGGGGCGCCCGGCCAAGGTGCGGGGCGATTCGCGGCGGGCGCGGTGGATCCAGCAGGCGACGCCGGGCGCGGCGGGGCGGGCCAGCGGCGGCGCCCAGGTCAAGGTGAGGGAGAGCCCCTCGCCGGTCAGGGTCACGGGGCCGGTGGCGGCAGGCAGGTCGGTTCGCAGCGGCGTGCTTGGCATGGGAGCATCTCCTTGCGCAGGTTGGCGCGAGTGTAGCATGAAACGGGGCGAGCGCCAAGACGAGCCTGCCGAGATCGCGGCCTCGGTGGCCACAGCCACGTGCAGACGTCATCCGGGCCGGCGCGCCAAGGCGTTGTCCGCCCCGGGCCGCAGGCTCAAGCCTGCGGCTAACACCGACAAGCCTGCTGGAAGCAGGCCCTGGAGACGTCCCGGGAGTGCCTTGTCCGTCGTGAGCCCGCTCTGAGGGGGCTTGCCAGGTTCAGCCCGGCGCTTTGGCGCTCGGCGATGAATGAGGCATGGAATGCCGACGCCGAGCTAGTGCGGCATTCCATCCCGCAGAGGCTCCAGAAGCCCGATTCCATCGGGCGCTGTGGCGTAGCACGGCGACTCGTCGCCGTGCGGGCCGGCGCGCCAAGGCGGCTGACGACTTGGCACAAGCCCTGCTGTGAAACCACTTGACATAGCGGGCGGGCCCCGCTATACTGGCATTGTGGGGCAAGGGGCCTTGGTCCCCTGGCGCGCGGCCAGCGAGGGACGGCTCGGGATGAAAGGAGGACCAGATGGAGCCTAGACGGCGGGGGTGCTGCGGGACGGGCTGCATGATCCTGGGAATCGTGCTCCTGGCGCCTGTCCTGTTCATCGGCTGGGTGGTGGCGGTGCAGACGCGCGTCCCGGAGAGGCTGGGGCTCCGCCAGCCGCCGGAGGTGAGGCTGTTGGGGGGCGCGCCCGACCGCGAGGCGGCCGCGGCGCTCAGGGCGGAGCTGGAGGCGGCAGGCTTTTCCGCCGAGGGCATGAACCTGGCCGTGCTGCCGGTCAAGGGGAAGGACTATAGCCTGGCGGCGGCCGTGTTCGATGCCTCCCAGGGGTTCCACTTCGGTTCCTCGGGCGGCGGCGACGCGATGCTGGATAGCCTCCGGCGCCTGGGAACGGGCGAGGCGGCCACGCAGTACCATATCGGCAGGGTGGCGGTCCACTATTACGACGAGGAGGGGCGCAACCTGGTCTCCCTGACGGCCCCCACCGATCTCATCCGCAGCTATGCCAGCGGCCAGATCACCAGGGACGCCTTTCTGCAAGGCATCGAGGGGCAACTGGACCTCAAGGCTCTGTTCGAGGAGGCGATGCCATGACGCGCCCAAGATGGGTTACCCTGTTGGTGGCCCTCGTCCTGGTTGCGCTTTTCACGGGCGGTTGCGAGTTCTTGGAGCTGATGCTGGAGGAGAGCGATCAGGCGCAGGTGGAGGAGACGGCCAACGATTGGGTGGAGGCCAAGGGCCTCAACCCGGTCAACGAGGATGGCTCGGTGGATACCGATGCGGCGGCCAAGATCGCCAAGCGCGCTGCCACCGGCTCTACCGGCGACCCGGAGGAGGACGCCGCGCTGAACAGCGACAACGTCGTGCGGGACGTCCGCCAGGCGGAGGAGTGGGCCGAGGCGGCCTTCAGGGACCGGGACACGCGCTATCTCGACCAGGCGATCGCCCTGCGGCCCAACGACTGGGCCTATCGGCTGGATCGCGGGGCCCTGAATATGCACATCCACTTCGCGCCGGACATGGAGCAGGTGGAGAAGGACTTCCAGGTGGCCGACTCGCTGCTGGGCCCCGGGCGCGCTGAGCGCATCCAGTTCGCCGAAAAGGGCATCCGCCAGATGCTGTGGGTGCAAGAGGCGCTGGCCAAAAAGCCGGATAGTGGGGCGGCGGTGCTGTGGAAAGATGCCCGGCAGTGTCGCGCGGTCTTTGGGCGGCTGGCGTTGTATCAAGACATGCTGGCCGACCAGACCGGCCGCGAGAGCGACCGCCAGATGGCCGCCCAGTACCGAGCGGACCTGGACCAGTGCCGCGACCAGTGAGGCGGCGGCCGGACGAAGCCCAGTGACCAGATCGCCAGACATGCCACGCCCTCGGAGGTCGTTTCCGGCCTCCGAGGGCGTTTCCTTTGAAAGGCGGCGGCCATCTGGAGCTGGGCCGCACGCCATCGAGGGGCCTAGAAGAGCCCCAGGCCGTTCAGGAGGACGATGAACACCAGCACCGGCGTGACGAACTTGCAGACGCCGATAAAGAGGTTCACGATGCGCTCGTTCTTGAGCGCACCCTGGTTGGTGAGCGCGTTCATTACCTGGGCCTTGCCCCAGACCCAGCCGACAAAGAGCGTGATAAAGAAGCCGCCGACGGGCAGAAGCACGTTGGAGGTGGCAAAGTCGAACAGGTCAAAGAAGGTCTTGCCCAGGACCTTGGTGCTGGCCAGCGTGCTGCTGGAAAGCGCGGCGGTGGAGCCGACCAGGGCCAGCAGGACCACGGTGACGATGGTCGCGGTCACGCGCGGGAGGCGCAGCTTTTCGTTGAGGAAGGCGACAGGGACCTCCAGCAGGGAGAGCATGGCGCCGGTGGCGGCGATGGCCGTCAGGATGAAGAACATGATCATAAAGACCTGGCCCAGCGGCATGGAGGCAAAGACCGACGGGATGGTGATGAACAGGAGCGACGGGCCGGCCCCTGGCTCAAAGCCGTAGGAAAAGACCGCCGGGAAGATGGCGATGCCCGCCAGGATGGAGACGGTCAGGTCGGCGAGCATGACGCGGGCGGCGGTGGCCGGGATATTCTGGTCCTCGCGGAAATAGCTGCCGTAGGTGATCATGGTGCCCATGCCGACGGAGAGCTTGAAGAAGGAGAGCCCCATGGCGGCCAGCACGACGGGGCCGGTCAGCTTGGTGAAATCGGGATTGAACAGGAACTTGAGCCCTTCGGCGGCGCCGGGCAGGGTCAGGCTGCGGATGCAGATGATGACCAGCAGGCCCAGCAGGATGGGCATGAGGCGCTTGGTGACGCGCTCGATGCCCTTGGAGACGCCCAGGGCGATGATCAGGCCGACCCAGGCGAGCACGATCCACTGCCAGAGGAGCGACTGCGACGGGCTGGCGATGAGATCGGCGAAAGCCTGGCCGGTGACGGCGGGGTCGGTGGAGAGGATGCCGCCGGTGACGGCTTTGACGATGTAGGCAAAGACCCAGCCCGCGACCTCGGTGTAGAAGGCCATGATCAGGAAGGAGGCAAGGACGCCGGCGGCGCCGACGAGCCACCAGAGCTTGCCCGGCGCCAGCTTGCGCAGGGTGGTGATGGCGTCCGCGCGGGCGGTGCGGCCCATGACGTGCTCGGCGATCATCACCGGCAAGCCAACCAGAAGGGTGCTGATCAGGTAGACGATGATAAAGGCGGCGCCGCCGTTGGTGCCGGTGAGGGAGGGAAACTTCCAGATGTTACCGAGCCCGACCGCCGAGCCCAAGGTCGCCAACAGGACGCCCAGCCCGCTGGTGAAGCCGTCTCGCGCGGCGAGACGGCTGCCGATAGGTTTGTTGCTGCGTTGTGTTGCCATGATGTGGAACCTCCTGATATGTTGATGGATGGGCCTCTAGCGGCGGCATCCAAGTACTGCCACAAAAGCAGAGCGAAACCACGTGATGAGACGAAAAAAGCCGCATATTCAGCGACTCGTGACGAATCGCGATGGCTTGGTCCTGACGCGGAACGAGACCCCTCGCTTCGCGACGAGCGGGTCTCGGCGATACGCCATATGCGATTCGCGATCAGCGCCTACAGCCAGGTCGTCACCTCGCTGACCGACTTGCGCGGGCGGGCGCTGGGTGACTCGTCGGGGTAGCCCAGCGACAGGGCGGCGACCATCTGGCTTCCATCGCCCAGCCAGGCGTTGAGCTCCTCGAGGGCATAGGTCGTGTCGCCGATCCAGAGCGTGCCCAGGCCCAGCTCCACGGCGGCCAGGCACATGTTCTGGATCGCCGCGCCGATGGATTGCGTGTCCATCGTCTCCATGATCATGTCGATGGGCTCGGCCGGGGCCTTCCATTCGCGGTCTGGGTTGTAGACCAAGATGGTCACCGGCGCCCGCGCCATGATCCGCGCGGTGTTCTCCGAGCTGCCGGGGTGCACGCCATAGCCCTTGAGCTTTTCGATGCCCTGGCGCATGGCGGCGACCATCTCGGCGCGCTTGTCGCCCTGGACCACGAAAAAGCGCCAGGGCTGGCGGTTCTTGGCCGAGGGCGCCTGCGTCCCGGCCAAGAGCACCTGCTCGATCAGCTCCCGCGGTACGGGCGTGTCCCTGAACCGGCGGATGCTGCGGCGCTGCGCGATGACCTCCAACGTACTCATCCGGTGATGTCCCCCTTCCACGCATGTGTGTCCGGCAACGGGGGCAGATGATACCCCCGAATGCGCAATCGTGCAAGATCAGCCTAGAGCTGCAACACCGCCACGCCGTGCGGGCCGAGGGCGAGCACGCCAGTGGTGGCGGCGTTGGTGAGCAGCTCCAGCTTGCCCGCGGGGACGTCGACCGCTTGCTCCGCCTCGGTGTGGTTGATCAAGAAGAGCAGCCGGCGGCCGCTCCCCTCCCGCAGCGAGACCTCGACGCCGGCGGGCGGGACGACGACCGGCGCGACGCCGGCGTCCGCCAGCAGCCGCGCGATGAGCAGGTCATAGAAGCGCTCCTCCTGCACCACCGTGCCGAGGTAATAGCCAACGCCGCGGCCATAGGCGTTGCGGGTCAGCGCAGCGTACGGCCGCATGTGCCAGTCGGCATAGCCCGCCAGGGCCTGGGCGGTGGTCGGCGCGGCCCATTCGGCGGTGCGGATGGCCGTGAACGGCCCAGCCAGGTCGCCCTCGCCGCGCACCGCATAGCTGAACCCGGCGGGCTCGCCCGGCTCGCCCAGCGACTCGTACTCCTCGATGGCGACGCCCAGCGCGTCGGAGAGGAGGCCGGGGAGGGTGCGCGGGTGGCAGAGGCCCGTGGCGTCCTTGACGCCGGTGCGCGAGTCGGCCAGCAGCACGCCGCCCCCTTTGACATACACATCGAGGGCCTGGGCCACCTCGTCGGGGAGGATGTAGAGGTCGGGGGCCAGCACAGTTTTGTAGGGCGCCAAGTCATCGGTCGGCTTGACGAAATCGACGTTCACGCCTGCGCGGAAGAGCGCCTCGTAGTAGCGGGCCATGTCGGCGTGGTAGGCGTTGCCCGCGTAGCCGGGCTGGATGCGGATGGCCCAGATGCTGTCATAGTCATAGATAATGGCGACGGGCGCCTTGACCGTGGTTCCCTCCAGCAGCGGGGCGAGAGCTTGCAGCTCGCCGGCGGTCTGGGCGGCCTCCTGGTAGCGGCGCAGGCCCCGCCCGTCATGCCCGAGCAGGCCGTGCCAGTACTGCTCGCGGCCGGCGGTGCAGGTGCGCCAGCGGAACCAGATCATCCCGTCGGCGCCGCGGGCCACCTGCTGGTAGGCGATGGAACGGAGCTCGCCGGGGCGGGTGTTGCGGCTATAGACGCCCCAGCCGCCCGGTCCGGCGGTCTGCTCCATGATCCAAAAGTTGCGCTTCTTGAGGCCGCGCATCAGGTCGGCGGCGCTGGCGGCGCGGGTGCGAGGCTGGGGCTGGCCGGTGCGCAGCGTGGGATAGTTGTCCCAGCTCACGAAATCCAGGTCCTCGGCCAGGTCGTAATAGTCCAGCTCGTGGAAGAGGCCCATGAAATTGTGGGTAATAAAGTGCTGCGGGCAGACCTGGCGCAGGATGCGCACCTGGTCGCGCTGAAAGCGGACGTTGAGCCAGGAATGGAAGCGCTGCCAATCGAGGCAAGCGCTGGGGTTGTGGCCGGCCGGGTCCATGGGGATGTCGATCTCGCCCCAGGTGCCGTAGCGCTGGCCCCAAAAGTGGGTGCCCCAGGCGCGGTTGAGCTCGTCCAGCGCCCCGTATTTGCGCCGCAGCCAGTCCTGGAACTCGGCGCGGCAGGAATCGCAATAGCAGACCGGGCCGCCGAACTCGTTATCGGTCTGCCAGCCGATGACGTTGGGCGTGTCCTTGAAATGCTCGGCCATGGCGCGGGTGATCCGCTCGGAGGCGAGGCGGAGGGCGCCGGAGGTGTAGCAGCTATCCTTGCGCACGCCCCAGGTCAGCCGCTGCCCGTCCTTGCCCAGCGCCAGCGCCTCCGGGTATTTGCGCGCCAGCCAGGCGGGCATGACGGCGGTGGGGGTGCAGAGGAGCGCCCGGATGCCCTCCTTGGCGAGGACGGCCAGCGCCTCGTCCAGCCAGCCGAACTCGAAGCGGCCCTCCTCCGGCTCCAGGTTGACCCAGGCGAACTCGGCCAGGCGGGTGGTGTTGAACCCGGCCTCGCGCATCATGCGCGCGTCGGTGGCCCACCGCTCTTGCGGCCAGTGCTCGGGATAGTAGTCAGCGCCGATGTGCATGGGAAGCCTCCAGAGTTGCAGGTTGCAGGGCACAGGTCGAACGTCACAAGTCGAACGTCGAACGTCAAAAGGTCCAAGGTCGGTAGCGCGATTCCCCGAGACCGCCCTGCGGTCGCCGGTTGTTGGGGCGAACCTGGTGTTCGCCCTCCGGTTGCAGGTCACAAGACGGAAGGCGGCCGCGGCGAACCTGGTGTTCGCCCTCCTCCGGCGCAGCCTACCACCCCATGCCCGCCAGCCACTGGCAGCAGAGCTCCATCCAGGTGGCGACGTGCGGGTCCTCCGGGGCCAGGCCAAGGCCGTGTCGTCCCTCCGGGTAAAGGTGCATCTCGAAGGGGATGCCGTGGCGGCGCAGCCCCTGGGCGAAGAGCAGGCTGTTCTCCACCGGCACGCCGGCGTCGGCAACGGTGTGCCAGAGAAAGGTCGGCGGGGTGCGCGGGCCCACGTGCAGCTCCAGCGAGAGCTTGTCCAGCATCTCTTGCGGCGGGTTCTCCCCCAGCAGGTTGCGGAAGGAGCCCAGGTGGGCGAACTCGCGGGACGAGATGACCGGGTAGCAGAGGACCAGCGCGTCCGGGCGGCAGCTCGGGCACTGGGCAGGGTCCTCGGCATGGGGATCGCCTTCGTCGAAATAGACGCCCACGCTGGCGGCCAGGTGCCCGCCGGCGGAAAAGCCCAGGATGGCGACCTTGTCGGGCTTGACGCGCCACTCCCCGGCGTGGTGGCGGATCAGGCGCAGCGCCCGGGCCGCGTCCAGCAGGGCGGCCGGGTAGCGGTGCGGCGCCACGCGGTAGTGGACCACAAAGGCGTGCAGGCCCGCGGCGTTGAAGCGCCGGGCGATGGGCTCGGCCTCGTGGGGGGCGCGATTGGCATAGCCGCCGCCGGGGCAGACCAGCACGGCGCCGCGGGGTCGGTCCGTCTGCACCGGATAGAGCTCCATCCAGGGGCGAAAATCGTCGTCCATGACGGAGGCGGGCGGCGTCTCCTCCCAGAGCCAGACGAGGCGGCCAGGGTTCGATTTGTCGGCCATCTGAATCTCCTTAGCTACGACTGTGGCGCAATCCACCGGATTGCGCGGTATGGGTGGCCTGCCGAGCCGCCCTAGCTGGCCTGGCGGATCAGCTCGGCCAGGGCCCGCAGACGGGGGAGCGCGGCGTCGACGGGCACGCGGTCGGCGACGCCCAGGATAACCGCGGGATCGTCCCGCGCCTCCGCCACGGCCTCGGCGACGGCCGCGCGGAAGCCGTCCTCGTCAGTGGTGTCCAGCAGCGCGTCCTGGGGGATGCCGCCCCACAGGATCAGGCCTTTGCCGGCGACCTTGCGCGTCTCGGCGAGGGTCAGGTCGCCCTGCGGCGGACCGGCCACGCCCTCCACCGCGTCCACGCCCGAGTCGGCCAGGAGGCCCACCAGCCGCCCCACGGGGCCGCCGACGTGCACCCAAAGCTGCTTGCCGCGCGCGTGCAGCAGGTCAGCGGTGCGGCGGTAGCTGGCGGCGAGGTGCTGCTGAAAGGCGCGCGGCGAGGTGAACTGGCCGTCCAGGTTATCCGGCGCCAGGACCACCACCCCAGGCAGCGCGGCGACCTGCTCGGCCAGGGCCTGTAGCTTGGACTCTAGCAGCTCAAGCATTTCGCCGATGAGGTCGGGCTGCTCGTAGAGGAGCATCAGCCCCTCGGACCAGCCGAGGTAATCGTGAAAGAGGTCCGAATAGGGGCGGCGCGGCAGCTCCAGGGCGACGATGCCGTCTTCCCCCGCCACCTGGCGCCAACCCTCCAGGCGCGCGGGTTCCAGCACGTAGGTGCGGGCGCGGATCGCCTCCAGCGCCGCGGGGAGCTGCTCGGCGGCCGTGGCGGGGTAGGCGACTTGCCACCAATCGCCATCGGGACCCAGCGACCAGCGGCTGACCAACTCGCCGCGGCCCGTGATCACGCGGGTCTCGCGCTCGCCCTCCCGCTCGGACGTGACGACCTCGATCCCGGGTTGCTCGACGCGCCAAGGGCGGCAAGGGAGCCAGGGGGCCGACCCCAGGGCGCGGGAGACCTCGGCCAGGCTGAGGCCCGCCCACTCGACGGGCAGGGTGCCGCGCCGCTTGTGCCAGCTATGCCACTGGGTCAGGTCGGCCAGATAGGGCGGCCGCCCGCGCAACTGCTCAAGCAGGGCCATGCGCTCCTCCTCAGGAGATTGGACGCAGATTCACAGGATGATTAGGATCAGAATCTGCAATCAGAAAACCGCGATCCGCGATAGGCGATCTGCGATGCGCCCTACCGCACCGGGAAATAGAGCGTGTACGGCTGGTCCACGACCTCGTAGAGCGGGATGAAGCGCAGCCCCCGCTCCTGGCCGCGCATGCGGTAGCGGATGGTCCAGCGGTTCCACTGGCGCTCGTCGTCGGAAACCAGCAAGGCCGCCGGGTCGCCGCCCTCGGCGTGGAGCGCGCGCTCCTCATCGCAGAGCCCCGCCAGGACGACGGGCCCCTCCATGAAAGCCACCATGTCCTCCGCGCCGGGCAGCGGGCAGGCCGTGACCGCCTTGGGCAGCTCGATGCGCACGTGGTCGTTCTGCCAGGTGCGGGCGATGGCGTGCCAGGAGGAAGGCGTCTCTGCCACAGCCCGCTGCGTTCCGTTGACGGTGATGGTCGCCGGGCCGGCCAGCCACCAGGGCAGGCGCACCTTGAGGGTGAAATCCACCGGCCGATCGGCGTGCACCGTGAGGTCGATCGCCCAGCGGTTCGGGCGATGCCAGGGCCCGGCGGCGCCGACGACCTGCGTGGTGCGGCCGGACTCGGTGTCGAAGGACTGGGTCACGGTCACGGGCGTCCCATGGGCCACCCAGACGAGCTCGGAGGGGATGTACTGGGCCAGCAGCAGCTCGTCGCTCCGGGCATAGTAGGTGTAGGCGTCGTGCAGGGCGTGGGCCTGCACCAGGGAGCCGTGGCAGCACCAAAAGTCGTTGGTGGGCGAGCCCCAGAGCTTGCGCCCGCCCGCGCGCAGCGGGAGGAAATAGGTGACCATGCCGGTCTCGAGATGCTGCTGCGCCAGGATGCCGTTGTAGAGGTTGCGCTCCATATAGTCGGCATAGGCCACGTCACCGCTCCAGCGCAGGAGGTAATCGGCCAGGCGCATCATGTTATAGACCACGCAATGCTCCTGGTTCAGGTTGCCCAGGCGCTCGGCGAGCTCAAAGGGCGGGGTCCAGATCTCGCCGGAGGTCTGGCTGCCCGTGACATAATACCCGCGGTCGGTGACGGCGGAGCGCCAATAGGCCTCGGCGATGCGGCGGTAGCGCTCGTCGCCGGTGACCTCGTAGGCGCGGGCGGCGCCTTGGGCCTCGGGGATGGTGGTATTGGCGTGGAGGTTGGTGAGCGGGTCGCCGCCGGCCAGGAGCGGCTCGAAGAGGCGCGGCCGCTCGTAGCGGCGGATCAGCTCCAGGTGCGTGGGGTCGCTGGTGATGCCATAGAGGTTGGCCCACGATTCGAGCATGCCGCCCGTCTCCACGTCCAGCAGGTTGTCCATCTGCTCCCGGGTGAACTGGGCGGTCCAGCGATGGAACCAGCGGGCCATCTTGACGGTAATATCGAGCGCCTGGGCGTTGCCGGCGTAAGTATAGGCGTCCAGCAGGCCCATGAGCGTCTTGTGGATGACATAATGGGGAGCCCAAGTGGGCTGGCCCCTGGCGGTCCATTCGAGATAGGAGGGCGGGATGGAGCCGGCCCACTCGCCGCCGTTGCGTTCCTGGCAGCGGGCCAGCTCGGCGACGATGTGATCGAGCTTGGCCTTCACCTGGACATCGCCCGTGCCGGCGTAGGTGCGCGCCGCGCCGGAGAGCCAATGGCCCAAAAAGTGCCCGCGCAACTGGCAGGTGGGCGATTCCCAGCCCCAATGCCAATCCGAGCCATCGTTGCTGGTACCGTGGCTGGTATTGCGCCAGCGCGGGCTGATCAGCCGGGCCTCTATCAGATAGTTCTGCAGCAGGTTGCGGTCCTGCAGGCTGAGCAGGTATTGCGTGTTGAGCTCCCGCCGCTGCTGGAAAAGGCCAGGGAGCAGCTTGACGCGCTGCTGGCTTATAGGCTGATAGGCGTTGGCGGTCATGGAGGTGTCTCCTTGTCGATGCTTGCTGACTCAGGCAGCCAGCCCGCGCCAGAGCTGGTAGAGGCCAAAGCCGACCATGGCGAGAGCCGAAACGCCCAGCATCGCGCGGTTGACGCGCGCCCCCAGGCGTTGCGCGGTGCCAAAGAGCACGATGAGCGTGGCCAGCAACCCCACCATGCTGACATAGAAGCCGAGCAGCAGGCCAAGCCCCAGGGCGGGCGACTCGCGCCAGCCGGCGAGCAGGATCGGCCCGGTGACCAGGCTCCAATACAGGTAGGGGCCGGGGCTGAGGGCGTTCATGAGCCCGGCCTTGAGCAGGCTGTCCTCGCTGGCGGGAGCCTGGCTGGCGTCCCAGGGCGCATAGTCGCGCCAGGAGCGATAGATGCCCCAGGCCAGGTACAGAATAAAGAGCCCCCCGGCGAAATAGAGCAAGCGCTGCAGCCAGGCGGGCACCTGGCTCAACGCGAGCAACACCAACAGGATGATGGGCCCATCGCTGATGAGCGGCGCCAAGGCGATGGGCAGTGCGCGGCGCCAGCCCCGCTTGAGCGACTGGGAGAGGGCGTAGGTCAGAAAAGGACCGGGCTGCGCGGCGGCGGCCAGCCCGTAGCCTAGCCCCTGCAGGATGTATGCCAGCATGCGCCCTCGCCAAGGATGTTGGTCACGCAGGCGGGCCGTCGGCGCGTCATGGCGCGGGACTGGCCGTCTCTTGCGCGAACTGGGTCAACAAGGTCACCACCCGCGGGGTCACGTTGTGGCCGCCATGCAGGTTGGTCTGCAACGCCAGGATCGTCTGGCTGGGCCCGGAGGGGATGCCCCACCACCCCAGCAGCAGCGTAATGAGCACATACTTGAGCCCCTTAAGGGCGGCGTTCTCGCCCGGCCGGATAAAGTAAACCTCGGAGGGACGCAAGAAGGTGCGCACCAGGACCGAGATGCAATAGGGAAAGACGACAAAGCGCCCGCCCTGTTCCAACTCGACGACCAGGTCGCTTCCGGAGAGACCAGACATCCCAACGATTCTCATGGCCATACCGCACCACCCACAGACTCGCCCGCGGCGCGATGGACCCGCCGCCGCTACTCGCTCCCCCCGGTTGCCCCACCTCGCCCAGCGCCTAAAGCTCGGACAGAATCCCTCTGAGATAAGCGATGCACCTCGGCGACACGCCCTCATAGTCGTGCTTGTAGAGGTCCAGCGCCAGCCCGCCCGCAAAGCCCACCTCGCGCAGCGCGCGCAGGTAGGCGCCCAAGTCCATAGCGCCCTCCCAGGGGAGGAGATGCTCGTGCACGCCCGCGGCCATGTTCTCCACGTGACCGTGGACGATCCTGCTGCCGACCTGGCGGATGGCCGCGAGGGGATCGGGGTCGCAGAGAAAGACGTGGCCCAGGTCCAAGTTGGCGGACAGGCGCGGCGAACCGACCTCCTCGAACAGGCGCAGCAGCTCGGCGGTGCACCCCACGATGAAGCCCGGCTCGAACTCTTCCGCCAGGGTCACGCCGCACTCTTCCGCGACCCGCACGAGCTCGCCGGTGCGGTCCACCATCCGCGGCCACTCGTCGGGGTCATCCGGGCGCTTGCGCGTCCCCGCCAGGACGAACAGGTCCGTGCCAAACTCGGGCGTCCAGCGGATCGCCTCTTGCGTCTCGCGCAGAAAGGTGTCGTTATGGATGAAATCCTTGTGATAGCTGACCGAATAAGGCGCCAGCCCCAGGCCAGCGACCTGGGCGCGCACGGCGGCGACCAGCGCGGCATCGAGCCGGGCCGGGGCCAGGTCCGGGTTCTCCAGGCAGATCTCCACGCCATCGTAGCCGAGCTGCCGGATGACCTCCAGGCAGCGGTGGATGGGGTATTTGGCCAGCGGCTGCGTGCGCGCCAACAGCTTCATCGTCTCCTCCGCGGAACGCTGGCTATATGATACGCCAAAGGCGCCAAAACCGCAACAGCGCCGCAGGGATCACTCGCCCGCTTGCGGCGAGAGGAGCGCGACCAGCTTGCCGCATCCTTCCCTGGCCGCGCCCCAGCCCTCCACCCGCAGGGCCACCTGCGCGATGGTGGCGGTGGGCAGGGAGACGCTCTCGTGGGTCAGGTACGCGGCCAGCTCCTCCAAGGTGGGGTTGTGGCCGACGAGCATGACCACCTCCACCTCGTCCTCGAGCTGGCGCAGGACGCCGGAGACGATGCCTTCGACCCCCTCATGGTAGAGGGTGTCGTGGATCAGGAGCTCGCCCGAGTATTCGGCCGTCTTGGCGAAGCGTTTGGCCGTGGCGCGGGCGCGCTTGGCCGGCGACGAGATGATGAGGTCGGGCACCAGCCCGGCCTTCAGGCAGGCCGCGCCCATCTCGGCGGACTGCCGCTTGCCGCGCTTGGCCAGGGGGCGATCCAGGTCGCTGGCGTACTCGGCGCCCCAATCGGATTTGCCATGCCGCATGATCAGCAAGGTCTTCATGGTGGGCTCCTTGTGACGCTCGGATGCCCCGATTATACCACCACTGCGCAAGGGGGGCTTTGACAGGGGGCGGGTTTCGCGCTATGCTCAGGGCCAACACGACAGGGAGGTGGCCCGTGGCCATGTCATCCTATGAGGTCGTCCACCGGGCGATCCATTTCGAGCGTCCGGATCGCCTGCCGCTGAGCTTTGCCGCGTTGGGCTTGAACGACTTTCACGGCGTCAAGTGGCGCCAGATCGGCACCGGCGACCGCAGCCTGCGCGAGACGGTGGACGAGTGGGGATGCACCTGGGCCCGCTCCGAGATGTCCAACATGGGACAGGTGAAGGGCCATCCGCTGTTGGAGTGGAGCGCCCTGGAGCATTACCTCTGGCCTGACCCCGATGACCCTCGCTTCTGGGATGGGGTGGAGGGGCAGTTCGAGGGCTCGGAGGGCAAATACATCTCGACCAGCATCTTTATGCTCCTCTTTGAGCGGATGCACGCCCTGCACGGCTTTCAGAACACCCTGACCGACCTCTACCTGGAGCGCGAGCGCATCGAGATGCTGGCCGACCGCATCGTCGAGTTCGACCTGGGCATCATCGAGAACACGGCGCGGCGCTTTCCCGGGCAGATCCACGGCTTAAACTTTACCGACGACTGGGGCACGGAGCAGGCGACCTTTATCCGGCCGGCGCTGTGGGACGAGTTCTTCAAGCCGCGCTACCAGCGCCTCTTTGACGCCTGCCACGCGGCGGGCTGGGACGTGCGCATGCACTCGTGCGGCAAGGTGAACGACATCATCGAGGGGCTGATCGAGATCGGGCTGGACACCATCAACCTACAGCAGCCCCGCGCCCTGGGCATCGAGGAGATCGGGCGACGCTTTCGCGGGCGCATCTGCTTCGAGTCGCTCTGCGATATCCAGCACACGCTCCCCTTCCGGGGCGCGACCGAGATTCGCGAGGAGGCCGAGCTGCTGCTGCAAGCGTGGGCCACGCCGGAGGGGGGCTTTATCCTCTCCGACTATGGCGACGGGGCGGCCATCGGCGTCGCGCCGGAGAAGAAAGAGATCATGCTGGCGGCCTTTCTCGCCGCCGACCGTTGGAAGAAGGGCACCGCGGAGGCGCAGAGAACGCAGAGAGCGGAATAGAAATAGCCCAGAGAGCGGCCTCTGAAATGGGCGCACACTCGAAGTCATGCTGAGGTCCGCCGAAGCATCTCTGCCAGTGTACCCCGAGACCCCTCGGCGGACCTCGGGGTGACACGGTTGCCTGCTCTCGTCCGCGGTGGTGAGCTTGATCCATGACCAACTCTGCGGTCTCTGCGTCTCGGCGGTGGCTTAGCTCTATATCGAAAGGATGGGTATGAAAGCGGCGATCATCGAAGCTCCCGGCAAGATCAGCTATGGCGAGGTGCCCGATCCGGCGCCCGCGCCCGACGAGGTGGTGCTTCAGGTGGCGGCGGCGGGGCTGTGCGGCACCGATCTGCACATCCTCCGCGGCGAGTACGAGGCGGTCTATCCCATCATCCCCGGCCACGAGTTCGCCGGCACGGTGGTGGAGGTGGGAAACGCGGTCAAGGACGTGGCCGTGGGGATGCGCGCCACCGCCGACCCCAACATCTTTTGCCACGAGTGCGCCTTTTGCCGGAGCAACAAGGCCAACCAGTGCGCCAACCTGCAGGCCGTCGGCGTGAACCGCGACGGCGCCTTTGCCGAATACGTCCGCATCCCTCGCGAGAACCTCTATCCGATCGGCGAGATCCCCTTCATCGAGGCCGCCTTTGCCGAGCCGCTGGGATGCGTGGTGCTGGCGATGCAGCGGGCGCAGATTGCGCCAGGGAGCGACGTGCTGCTCTTGGGGGCGGGGCCGATGGGCTGCCTGCTGACCCAAGCGGTGAGCCACTCGGGCGCGGCGCGGCTGACCGTGGTGGACCTCTCGTCGCGGCGGCTGGAGCTGGCCCGCGCGCTGGGCGCGACCGATGCGGTGCCCGCGGGCCCGGACCAGGCCAAGCGGCTGCGCGAGCTGGCCCCGGACGGGTTCGACGTGGTGATCGACGCCACCGGCGTGCCCGCCGTGGTGGAGGGGGGCTTTGCCCATCTGCGCAAGCGCGGCAAGTACCTCTTTTTCGGCGTCTGCCCCACCGGCGAGCAGATCAGGATCACGCCCTATGACGTCTTTCGCAACGACTGGCAGATCATCGGCAGCTTTGCGCTCAGCTATACCATCCAAGAGTCCATCCGCTGGCTGCAGAGCGGGCGGGTGCGGGTGGCGCCGCTCATCTCGCACGAGATCCCGCTCTCGGACGTGGCGGCGGGGCTGGAGCGCGCCCAGACGGACCCCGAGCGGATGAAGATCCTGTTCCTGCCGGGGAGCTGAGTCTCGGAGTGCGGCCATGGCCGCGATGTAGCGGAGGAGGTCAAGATGGACGGTCAGTGCTATGAGCGGTACCCGGCGCGGATCGTGGCGCTTGCGCTGGGCGTGGCCTGGGCGATCTACCTGATCGGCGCCCTTCTGCTGGGGCGGTTGTGGTGGCCGCTGGCGGTGGCCTACTTGGCCTTCGTTCTTTGGGGCGAAGTCAACGTAATGCGCAAGAATTGCGTCAATTGCGCTTACTATGGCAAGCTCTGCGCGCTGGGCAAGGGCAAGCTGGCTGGGCTCCTCTTCGGTCGGGGCGATCCCGCCCAGTTCGCTGCCAGGCAGGCCACCTGGCGCGACGTGCTGCCCGATATGCTGGCCTCGGCGGCGCCGCTGGTGGGCGGCATCGTCGTGCTGATCCGCGGCTTTCGCTGGGGCACGCTCTTGCTGCTGGCGCTGTTCGTGGCGCTGACATTGGGCGGCAACGCCGTCGTGCGAGGGATGTTCGCCTGCAAGCACTGCAAGCAGCGCGAGCTGGGCTGCCCGGCGGAGCAGCTTTTCGGCGGCAAGCCGGCGAAGGGGCCTGCCGGATAGGAGGGATGCGATGGTCACCCCACAGATCGTCGAGCGCCCCGCCTTTCGGGTGGCGGGCCGCAAGGCCTGGATCTCGGGGCCGGATAACGCCATCTTTGGCCGCTTTTGGGTCCAGTGCCGCGCCGAAGGGCTGTTCGAGACCTTTGCGCGGCTCACGGGGATGCGGCCAGGGGCCCAGACCGGCGGGACCGTGCTGGGCGTCTCGCGGGTGGAGCAGGATCCGGCCAAGCGCGACTTTTACTACATGATCGCCGTGGAGACGGAGGCCGAAGCGGAGGGCCTGGAGTCCTACCTGGTCCCCGCGGCGCGCTGGGCGGTGTTCTCCAGCCGGGGGCTGATGCCGGAGGCGCTGGTGCAGGCCGAGATGCACGCCTTCATGGAGTGGCTGCCGGCGTCGGGCTATCGCCACGCCCTGGCGCCCGAGATGGAGGTCTACCCGCCGGAGGAGGCCGGGCCCGGCGGCGAGGTGAGTTGCGAGTTCTGGCTGCCGATCACGGAGGAGGGGACGCCGATCTAGAGGATGGGCGCAGATCAGGAGCAGTGGATGAGGGGCCGAGATGCGCCCCGGCCCTCAATGTAGTGCTCTCGCGAAGGGGCGCGATATTCCAGAGGAGGAAGCCATGACCTATCGTTGCGCGTTTCTGGGGTGCGGGCCGCGGGCGCGCGGCCATGCCGAAGCCTACCGGCAGATCACCCGCGGCAAGCTGGTCGCACTCTGCGACATGAACGCCGAGCGGCTGAACGCTTTCGGGGATACCTATGGCGTGGCGGCGCGCTATACCGACCTGGACGAGATGCTGGCGCGGGAAAAGCCCGACCTGGTCCACCTGGTCACGCCGCCAACGCTGCGGGTGGGGCTGATGACGCGGCTGGCGGAGGCAGGCGTCGCGGGCGTGATCGTGGAAAAGCCGGTCTGCATCGGCGCCGACGACTATAAGGCGCTGCGGGCGCTGGAGGCGCGGAGCAGGTGCAAGTTCGTGGTCAACCACCAGCTTCGCCACCACCCCAAGATACTGGAGTTCTTGGCGGCGGTGCGGAACGGCGAGATCGGCGAGGTGCGCTTCATCGACGCCAGCAGCCGGTACCCGATGGCCGGGCAGGGGCCGCACATCCTCGACCTGACGTTCGCCTTTGCCGGCTATGCGCCGGTGACGTCGGTCTTTGGCGCGTCGTCCGGGTATGACGACATCAACGGAACCCACCCCAGCCCTCGCGCCGCCGAGTCGCTGATCACCTTTGCCAGCGGCGTGCGGGCGGCGCTGATGGCGGGAGAGGGCGCGCCCGAGTTCGAGCCGGGGCCGAGCTGGGCGCATAAGCGGATCGCCGTGTATGGCACGCATGGCTTTCTCCACTGGCGCATGAACGCCTGGGAGCGGTCGGGGCCGGACGGCAAGGTGCTGCAGGGGCGGCACGAGTACGCGGCGGAGGATGTGGTCGGGCAGGCCAACCATACCAACGCCATGTTCGACTGGCTGGACGGCAAGGCGGTGCATCCCTGCAACCTGGCGACCTCGCTGGACGAGTGGCTGGTGATCCTGGCGGGGTACCAGAGCACGGTGGAGGCGCGGGCGGTCGCCATGCCCTTCGACCCGCCCGACGACCTGCTGCAACGCTTCAAGGCCCACGTCGGCGCGGGGTAAGCCACCGCAGAGACGCAGAGAACGCAGAGGACGAGGTAGAAAAGAGAATTCGGAGAGAGGTCGCGGCAGAGGCGCAGGGTACGCAGGAGGCAAATGGAAACACTCTGCGCCCTCTGCGTCTCTGCGGTGGCCTATCCGTTTGGAGGAGAGATGATCAAGCTAGGGATTATCGGGGCGGCGACGTATTGCCCGTCGTATCGGGGCGGGGAGGCGGCGCGGGCGGCGGGGTGTTTCCACGGCACCGCTTTTTCCACGGTCTATAACGGCTGCGACGAGGCCGAGGCCAAGCGCTGGGAGTGGACCTTTGTGGCGGCCAAGAAACACCTGGAAGGGGCGCGGGTGGTCAAGGTCTGGGACCCGGACCGTGTCTGGGCCGAGCGGCTGGCGCGGGCCTGCTACATCGACGAGGTCTGCGCGACGCCGGAAGCGTGCTGCGAGGGCGTGGACGCGGTGGTGATCGTGGATGAGGGCTCGGGCGAGCAGTGGAAATGGGCGCTGCACCCGCTGCGGAAAGGCGTGCCGACGTATTGCGACAAGCCGCTGGCGATGAGCGCGCGCGACGCGGCGGCGGTGGCGCGGGTCGTCCGCGAGACCGGCACTCCCTTCATGTCGGCCAGCTCGCTGCGCTTCGTGCCGGACATCGTGGCGCTCAAGGCGGCGGCGCCCGAGCTGGGCGAGATCCACCTGGCGACGGCCATCTGCGGCAACGAGTTGGTCTATTACGGCATCCATGCGCTGTCCATGTATTACGGCGTCTTGGGCGGCGGCGCTGTCTCGTGCCTGAACGTGGGCCAGCCGGACCGCAACATCGTGCGGGTGCGCTTTGCCAACGGCCGCGATCTGGTGCTGATGGTGGCGGAGGGCGAGTACATGCGCGCCGGATACCAGATCAGCCTCTACGGCCGCAAGGGCTGGCGCACGGTCACGCCGGACCTGACCGACCTGTATTTTTACCTGCAGGAGCGGTTTGTCGCGATGCTCAAGACGGGCGTGGAGCCGGTGCCGGTGGAGGAGGAGGTGGAGGTCATCGCTGTGCTGGAGGCGGGCAAGCGCTCGCTGGCCGAGGGCCGCGAGGTGACCATCGCCGAGGTGATGGGCGGGTAACGGCGACGCCGAATCGAGCCGGCAGGAGGGCTTACATGGACTAGACCGAGCTGAACGACCGTGGCGAGATGGCATCCGTTGCCTGCAGAGCGCGGATCGAGGACCTGCTTCCCAACTCGCACCGCCTGTAGCCGCCACCTCAGAAAGGAGCCCCATGTCCCGATATGTGACCGTCAGCAGCGTCTCCCACCGGCCGGAGAAGGGGCCGGACGACGTGGCGGGCCGCCTGGATCAGGCCGGCCGCTACGCCATCCGCGCGGCGCGCATGGGCGCGGATATCGTGGCCTTTCCCGAGATCTATATCCAGTATGGCATGTCCCGCGAGCAACGCATCGCGCGGGCCGAGGTGGTCCCCGGCGAGACGACCGATTACATGGCCGAGATCGCCCGGCGGCATAGCATATACATCATCTGGCCGCTGGAGGAGCGGGAAGGGGAGCGGTGGTACAACTCGTCGGTGTTGATCGACCGGCAGGGGCAGGTGGCGGGCAAGTATCACAAAATGTTCCCCACCATCGGCGAGATGGACTCGGGTATCACGCCGGGGAGCGAAACGCCGGTGTTCGAGACCGACTTTGGCAGGATCGGGCTGGCGATCTGCTTCGACCTCAACTTTCGCCCGATCATCGAGGGGCTGGCCAAGCACGGCGCCGAGATCATCTTCTTTTCGTCCATGTACCGCGGCGGGCTGCAGCTGCGCGCCTGGGCGCAAGAGCTGGGGGTCTATTTCGTCTCGGCGATCTGCGCCGAGCTGGGGATGATCGTGGACCAGAGCGGGGAGGTGCTGGCCGAGTCCACCTACGAGGCGGTGATCGCGCGGCGGATCAACCTCGACCGGCGCGTGCTGCACATGGACTATAACTGGGACAAGATGGACGCGATGCTGGCCACGTACGGCCCTGGCGTGCGGTTCGACTATTACACGCGCGAGGCCAAGTACGCGATTGCCTCCGAGATGGAGGGGGTGAGCGTGGATGACCTCATCCGCGAGTTCGGCCTGGAGGAGTTGGACGCCTATTACGCCCGCGCCATCGCCCGGCGAGAGAGAGAACTCGGTACACAGATTCACACAGATGAACACAGATAAGGAATGGGAGGCTAGCCGGCCGATCTGCCGGATCTGCCTGCTAGCAAGCTACCTGGCCCAGGAGAGCGAGCCTTTGCGCGCATTGTCAAGGACGCGGCGCTTCACCTCGGCCTTCGGGCCAAAGTTAAGCAGCAATCCCACCTCCATTCGGGTGGCCTTCAGGTAGTTGAGCAACTGCGCCTCATGCTCTTTGGCAAGCATGGTCACGGCCTTGAGTTCGACGATGACGGCACCATCGACGAGCAAGTCAGCAAAGAACTCGCCGACCACCTGTCCGGAATAGTGTAGTGGACGCGCAGGGGCGCCTGGTGCTGGATGGAATGGCCCGACTTGGCTAGCTCGAGGGCCAGGGCGTTCTCGTACACTTTTTCGGCGAACCCATACCCTAGCTCGTTGTACACCGCGTAGAAAGCCCCGATGATCGCCTGCGTGATCTCTGCGTGTTTCGCCTCTACGACTGGTTGATGAGACTCTGCTCGTGCAGCGCGCTTCTCCTCTACCATTCTCTTGTCCTGATCTGTGTGAATCTGCGTTAATCTGTGTACCCCTTATCCTATCCTCTCCCAATCGAACTGCGGGCCGGGGCTGGAAGGGGCGCGATCCAGCGCGGAGGCGCCGATGATGCCGCGGAAATAGACCAACTGCTCGGCGGGGGCATAGGCCGCCGGGCCGAGCGGCGGATACCGCCTGGGCACGCGGTAGGTCTTGCAGAGATAGCTAACCAGCTCCCGCAGGCTCGCATACTGCTCCGCCGTGTAAGGATCCCAGCGCATCTCCCCGGCCTCGTTGGCGGCCTGGCCCCAGTTCACCAGCGCCACCCCCAGCGAGCGGGCATTGGGCTGGATCAGCGCCTCGCGCGCGGCGGCGGGCTGGAGGAGCAGGACGTGGCGCGCGGCGTCCTGGTCACGCACGAGCTGATAGATGGTCCCGTCGCGGTCGATGACATAATGCGGGGAGGCGCCGCCGATGACCTGCCGGGCCCGCTCCAGCGTCCCCCGCCAGCCCGCGCCGGTGGCGTGGATCACCAGCAGGTCGATGGGGTGCCCCGCGCGGCCTTTTACATAATTCTCGGGCGCGGCGGGCTCCCACTTGATCGTCAGCGGGAGGGGGGCCATCATCCCCCGCATGGTGGCCGGCGTCGCCAGCTTGAGCGGCAGCGCGGCCTTGACCCAGGCGCGCTCCTCGTCTGTCAGGGTGGCCATCTCGTCCACGGCGGGGCCGGCGTAGGGCGCGGCCCGGTCCGAGGCGAGGGCGAGCAGGTTGAGCCCGGCCTTGTTCAGCAGCGTCCAGGTCTTGCCGCCGGCGGTATAGAAGGCGTTGATGATCTCCTGGTTGGTGTAGGCGGCCGACGAGGGCATCTCAGGCTCGGGCGGGATGCTCACGCTGTACGCGCCGGGGACCATCAGCTCGGCAGGGCCATACTTGGCGGCCATCAGCCGCAGCGCGCGGGTCATGGCCTCGCTTTCCAGCCCCTGCGCCTCCAGCAGGGCGTGCAGGCCGGGGATGCGGAAGGTGACCAGGCGGCGGGTGAGGGGCGGAAGCGCGGCCAGCACCAGCTCGCGTTCCTCTTGCGTCAGGCCGGGGAGGTCGGCGATGGCGGCGCCCGCATAGGCGCCTGGCCGGTCGGCGGCCAGCGTGGCCACGTCGAGCCCGGCGCGGGAGAGCATCTCAAAGCTCGTACGCCCGCTGGCGATCCAGAAGGCGTTGATGACATCCTGGTTGCGCCAGGAGGACGGACCCGGCAGTTGCACCTGGTACTCGCCGGCTACCAGCGCTTCGGGCGGGCCGTAGAGCGTCGTCACCTCGGCCAGGGCTCGCTCCACGTCCTTGGCCGCCAGACCTTGCGCCGTCAGCAGGGCCGCCACGCTGGGGATCCTGATGGTGATCTCGCGGGGGCCCTGGCCGCGGACCTTGACCTCGCCGTTGGGCCAGCGCTCCAGCGTGAGCTTCTCAAAGCCCTGCACCACCAGGGTGCCCTCCTGGGCCTCGCCGGAGGTGGGGTAGCCGCAATAGCTGACGCCGCCAAGCGCCTGGAACTTGCGCAACATGGCGCCCTGCACCAGGTGGCACCTGTGCATCGGGTAGCCGTTGCGGTAAAAGAACCACTCCTCCGGCGGCTCGGGGTTGCGCTGAAACTCGCCGAGCCGCTTCAGCGCCGTCACGGCCTCCTGCCGCGGGCGGTCCTTGCGGAACCAGGAGGCGTTCTCCCACTCCATGCTCCCGCCGCCAATGGCGCTGCCCATCAGCCAGAAGCAGTTGCAGAAATAGTACTTGGGCGCGCGGGCCATGTAGCGGCAGGCTTCCTTGCTGCTGTCGGCCACCTGCGCCTCGTTGGCGTTGTCCCCATAGGGCGGGGGGCCCATGCGCAGGCCGCCCTCCCCGGTGAGGATCGGCAGTTGCCGCCCCAGCTTTTCGGCGATGATCCCCTCGTACCAGACGAATTTCTTGAAGCCGTGGCTATCGGCGGGGAGGCTGAGCACCGGCCGCCAGAGGAAATAGTTGTGGATGCCCACCCACATCTTGTCGTAGAGCTTGGCGCGCTGCGCCACGGTGAGCCGGGCGTCCAGTTTGTCCAGCATCACGGCCATCATCACCAGGTCGTCGCCGCCGGGCCAGCTCGCCCCGGGCGCGGGCGGCGGGAAACCAGGCAGCCCTCCGGCATCGATGGTGGCCAGGGCGGCGTCGGCCCAGAGGGCCATGCAGATCTCGGGGGCGTTCATGGGCACGACGTGGTCGGGCCACTCGTCGATGTGGTTGGGCTCGTTATAGAGCTGAAAGTAGGGCACGCCCAGCGCCCGGTAGAAGGCGACGATCTCACGCACGCGGTTCAGGTCCAGCCCCACCTGCTCGCCCCTCGCCCGCTTGGCCAGCGCGTCGGCGTCGAAATGCGTGCCGATGCGGATGATCGGCATGATGTTGGGGCGGGAGAGGTCCGGGCCGACCAGCTTGCGGACGAGGTACTCGTTGGCCCGCCACTCCTGGCCGTCACCGTTGAGGATGAGCACCCAGCGCATGTTCATCTCGACGAGCTCTTGGACCAGGTCGTCGGTGACGCGCTTGTTCTCGTCGGCCACCTGGCCCCAGGTGTAGGGGACCCAATGGATGCCGCGGCCGTTGTCGTTGCGAGGCTTGGGATAGTCTTCCAGTCTCATCGCGCTGCTCCTTTCGGGAGGCCACCGTTCCTGCTTACAGTGTAGGCGCGAGGGCGGGCTTTGTCAAGAGAGATGCGGCCGGACGCCGTCTCAGCCCTTGAGCAGCAGCGGGACATAGATCGCGTGCGGCGCCGGCGAGGTCGTGGTCGTCGCCGTCGGCGTGGCGGCGCTGTGGGTGGGCGTCGCCGTGGACGGCGGTGTCGCCGAGGACGGCGGCGTCGCCGTGGACGGCGGTGTCGCCGTGGACGGCGGCGTGACGCTGACGGTGGCCGATGGGGTGGGCGTCTGGGTCTGCGTGGCCGCACCGGTGACTGTGGGAGTGGGCGTGGCGGTGCTAGTGGCCGACGCGGTTGGCGTGCCGGTGGCGATGGAGGTCGGCGACGCCGTGGGCGTGGCGGTGCCCGAGCCGCAGGTGAACGAGGCGACGGGCATCCACAGGCTGTAATAGCGCCCGTCATAGGCGCGCACGCGCCAGTACAGGGGCACGTCCCAGGAGAGCGCCTTGGCCGGGGTCCACTGGGTGATGGCCGCGCCGCCGGGGATGGGGCCGGACTCGCTGGCGGGCCGGGAAAAGCCAGCCATGGTCGCGACCTCAAAGGTGTAGGTGAGCGCCCGGCCGTGGGGGCTGGCGCTGTTGCTCACGGCCAGCGCCGGCGGGTTCTGCGCCAGCGCCGCGCCATGGGCGGGCGATTGGAGCTGCGGCGGGCTGGGAGGGCGAACGCTGGCCCCCACCCAGTCCAGGTAATAGACGTAATCGCTCACCACATCGCCGGTCCCGGCGTTGACGGCCTCGGCGCAGTCGTCCACGCGGGCTGACTCGTCGCGGGGGCCGCTGGGGGTGTTCCAGTCGTTGAAACGGGCATCGAGGCAGCGGGTGCCGTCGGCGTTGCGGATGCCATAGCTGGTGTTGGCATAGATGCGGTTGCCCTGGCCCGGCGCGCCGCCGACCACCGGGCTCGCCCCGGAGGCGGCATAGAGGCCGGTGCCATTGTGGTGAATCTGGCAGGTGGTGAAGCGCGGCGCGGCGGCCTCGCCCAGGATGTGGGCGCCGGTGCCGTGGTTGGCGATGGTCGAGGCCGTCACCTGCGGCGAGGCCCCCTCGAGATACAGGCCGTACTTGCTGGCGCTGGCGATGTCGCAGCCGGAGACGAGCCCGGCGCCGCCATTCAGGTGGATGTCGCCGCCGCTATACGAGGAGCCGTTGGCAGAAAAGCGCGAGTCCCGGATGGTCGGCGAGCCGCCAGATGACTCGATCCCATACTGCTTGTTGCCGGTGAGGGCGCAATTGGCGATGAGGGGGCTCGCGTTGGCCATCTGGATGCCGTTCTTGCGCGAGTTGGCGACGGTGCAGTTGCGGATGGTGGGCGAGACGCCCATGAGGTTGAGGTTGGCCTCCCAATCCAGGCCATACCAGGCGGCCACCTCGGCGCCGCCGCGCTCGATGGTGACGCCTTCGAGCCGGCTGGCCGGGTCGGCGCGCGCGGAGAAAAAGACCCCCGCCCAGGTGTTCAGCGAGCTGGTCCCCTGCTGGGTGAAGAGGATATTGCCGACGGCGACCAGGCCGCCGGGGTGGGCGCGGCTGCCGATGAACAGCCCAGCGCCTCGCTCGAAGTGCAGGCTGACCCCCGGCTCGATGGTGAGGACCGGGCTTGCTGGCCCGGCGACGGTGACCGAGCTCCCCAGGAAGTAATAGCCCTCCCCCTGGCGGCGCAGGGTTTGGCTCTGGTCCAGCGCGCTGCCCATCGCATGGATGGCGCGGCCGCCCAGTTGGTTGCCCGACATCAGCCCCACCGGATGCAGGCCGAGCTTGACGGCGAACTCGGGCCCGGCGCCGAAGCGGTTGGCCAGCACGGTCGGGTGGGAGGCCTCGTCGTGGGCCAGAATGTCATAGTTGGCGTTATCGGCGAACTCGCCGCCCTGGATCAGGGGGCTGGCGGCCTCGAGCTCGATGCCGTTGCCGCCGCGGGTGACCTTGCACGCGATGAGGCTAGGCGAGGCCTGATAGAGGTTAATGTTGCCGCGCCAGGCGGCATAGGTGTCCGGCCAGTTGACCGAGGTGCGCCCGGCGTAACTGACCGCCAGGTTGCGGACCACGGTCTTGGCCTCGTCCGTGCGGGCGTGAAAGTAGAGCCCCGACCAGTCGCCGAGGTTGGTCTCCAGCGCGCGGGTCAGGGTGATGGGCGCGGTGGCGCCATCGGCCACCAGCGCGCCGGGCTCGCTGGCGGTGGCGATGTAGAGGCCGCTGCCCTGCGCGAACTTGACCAGGGTGCCGGGGTCGATGGCGAGGGTGGGGGTCACGGGCCCGGCCACGGTGAGGGAGCCATCCACCAGGTAATGGGCGACATGCTGCTGCCGCCAGCGGGAATCCTGGGTCAGGGCGCCGCCCAGCACCCAAACGCCGCGCGCGTGGCCGAAATCGTTGTAGCGCAGCCGGTCCACCTGGGCCGCGCCCAGCTTGACCGCGTAGGGCTGGCCGGGGCCAAAGCGGTTGTGCTCGACCACGGGCTGGGCGTAGGCGTCCGCGAGGATATCATAGTGGGCGGCGCTGCCACCGTTGCCGGAGAACTCGCTGTACGCGATGGTCGGCGCGCCGCCGTGGATATCCACGCCATGCCGGTAGCCGTCGGTGATGCGGCAATCGCGCAGGGCGACATCGGTCCCATAGAAGTTGACCGTGCCCGCGGTGGCGACGCCGTGCCAGGTGTCCTGGATGTAGCCGCCGCGCGAGATATCCAGCCCTTGCAGGACGGTCCGGGCGGCGTCGGCGGTGCTATCCACATAGAGGCCGGCCCAATAGAACCCGGCGTCGGCGCAGCCCAGCGTGATCCGCCCCTCGCGGCCATCGGCCACCAGTGCGCCGGGCATCGTCTCGCTGCCCACCCGCAGCGCCTTGCCAAAGGCAAAGAGCAGTTTGAGCCCCGGATCCAGGGTCAGCACCGGCGTATCCGCGCCGGCGATGACGATATCTCCCTGGACGTGGTAGGTGGCCGCCCCCTGGTTATGCCAGCGGTCGCTCGCGCTGATCGTCCCGCCGAGGATAGAGAGGCACTTGGCGGGGTGGAAGGTGTTCTCCAGCAGCCGCCCCACCGCTGCGGCGGGGATGCGGGCGGCGTAGAGCTGTTGCTCCAGGCCCGGCCCAAAGTCGTTGCCGCGAATGAGCGGCGTGGAGGAGGCGTCGGCATGGATGTCATAGTGCGAGTCCCGCTTGCCGTTGCTGAGAAAGTGGTTACCGATGATCTCGGGGTTGGCGTACTGCATCTGGATGCCGTGGTGGCTCGAGTTGGCGATGGTGCAGCCCTCGATGCGCGGGGAAGCGCGGTAGAGGCTGATGTTGCTGACCCACTGGACGTCGTGCCAGATGAGATAGTTGCCGCCGTATTCGATGGTGGCCCCGCGCAGCACGGTGCGCTCCACGTCGCAGGCGGCATCGAAGGCGAGGCCGCGCCAGGGGGCTTCCTCGCCCTTGGTGAAGCGGATCGCGCCGTCGGCCACCAGCGCGCCGGGCTCGGATTCCGTGCCGATGAGCAGACCCGCCAGGCTGTTGAAGCGCAGCTCGCATCCGGGCTCGATGGTGAGCACCGGCCCGTTGGCGCCTGCCACGGTGATATCGCCCAGCACCCGGTAATGGCTCATCCCCTGCGCGGTCCAGGTGACGCTCTCGGTCAGGACGCCGCCCATGACCGCCGCGCCGCGGTCGGTGTAAAAGTGGTTATTGGTCAGGCGGCCGACGGCGGCAGGCGCGAGGCGCACCGTATAGACCCCGCCGCCGGGGCCCAAGTTGTTCTCGCGGATGACGGGCCGGGAGGCGTCGTCGCAGGCGATGTCATAGTCGAACTCGCTAGAGCCATTGGCATAGAGGCTGTTGCGCTCCAGGGTGGGGCTGGCGGCGACCATCTGCACGCCGTGGTTGCGGCTGCGGTGGATGCGGCTATCCTGAATCAGCGGGCTGGCGCGATAGATATTGATGTTGCCGAACCAGTTCTGGTCGTGCCAGGCGGCGCCGATGCCGGCGAACTCGACGTCCACCGCGCGGAGCAGGGTGCGGGAGACATCGGCTGTCTCGTCGATAAAGATGCCCGCCCAGGCCTCCTTGAGGGAGCCGACGCGGGTGAACTTGATGGGTGCGGCGGAGCCGTCGGCATAGAGCGCCCCGGAGAACTCGGGGGCGCCGATGTAGAGCCCGACGCCGATCTCAAAGGTGAGGGTGATGCCGGGCGCGATGGTCAGCCGCGGCGACTCTGGGCTGGCCACCACGACGTCGCGCAGGATGTGCCAGGCGGAGGCGCCCTGCGCGGACCAGGTGTCGTCGCGCTCGACGATGCCGCCGTTGACGGCCAAGCCGCGGCCGCCGAGCTGGTTATCGCGGACCCCCGGCAGGGCCTCGGCGGTGATATGGATGGCGTCCGGCTGGCCGGGGCCAAAGGTGCAGTTGCGGATGGTCGGGCGCGCGCCGTCGTAGCAGCGGATGTCATAGTGCGAATCCAGCGAGCCGTTGCCCTGAAAGTGGCAGCCGATGATCTGCGTGGCCGAGTCGTGGAGCTGGATGCCGTGGCGGCGCCCCTCGGTGAAGGAGCAATGCTCGATCCGGATGCTGGTTTGGACGACCCCGACCTGGGCGTGGATCGCCAGGTCCTGCCAGACGACGGCGGAGCCGCCGTAGGTGAAATTGACATATTGCAGCACAGAACCCCGGTCGCCGGGGCCAAAGTTCAGGCTGCCCCAGGAGCCGGGGAGGGGGTCGATGCCGGTGATCTTGATGGGCTGCGCCGCGGAACCCTGGGCCAGCACGCGGCCATTTTCCACCAGCAGGCTCGAATTGGTGGCGAAATAGATCACCGTGCCCGATTCGATGGTCAGGGTGGCGCCATTCAGGATGCGGACGTTCTTGCTGACGAGGAAGGTGCCGTCGGCGCGGCGGAGCACCGTGTCTTCCAGAATATCCTCGTGGATGACGACCACCGACGGCGACCCGGCGGCCCGGGCGAGCGACGGGCAGGCGAGGAAGAAGAGGAGGGCCAGGCAAAGCCCAGCAGTCCAGCCGACGAAGGATGCCCAAGGCCGCTTCATGGCGCGCTCACTCCTCGAGGCCCTCAGGGTTCCGCAGCGAGCCGCGCCGCCGCACCCCTGGGGCCCGAGGGCGTCACTGGTCCCAGTCGGCCTTTCGGCGGACCTGCTTCTTTTGGCCCAACTGCCGCTTGCGCTGCAGGCGCTGTTCGACCGAAGCGCGCGAGGGCGCGGTGGGGCGACGGACCTTGCGGCGCCGCAGGGCGTGCTGTAGCAGGCTGCGAAAGCGCTCCAACGCCTCCTGGCGGTTCTGGAACTGGCTGCGGGAGCTGGAATCCACGATGTGCAGGGTGCCACGCGTGTCGATGCGCGGGCCCAACTCGCGCAACAGGCGCTGTCGCTGCCCCTCGCTCAGGGTGGGCGAGCCCGCCACGTCCCAGAGCAACTCCACCCGCGTGGAGGAGCGGTTGACGTGCTGCCCGCCCGGCCCGCTGCTGCGGACAAAGCGGAACTCGAGCTCGTCCAGCGGGATGGCGAGTTGTTCGGTGATCTCGACCCACTCTTCGCTCATGATATCATGGCCTCAGGGCGGACACAATAGGAAAATGGTCACTCCCACTCTTGGCGCCAGCCATCCTCCAGGCCGGCGGCGTCAAAGGCTTCCAGGGCGGCCAGGTACTCGTCCTCGTTGATCTTGCGCCCGAGCACGGGGTCGCCCACCGCCCGGTGGGCGGGAAAGTACTGGCTCATCAGGCTGACGCGCACGCGAGGCGAGAGGGCGCTGGCGAGCCAAGGGAGCACCTCGGCGGTGCCGGAGAGCCCCTCCGGCAGCACCAGGTGGCGGATGATCAGGCCGCGCCGGGCGATGCCCGCCTCGTCCAGCGCCAGCTCGGCCCCCACCTGGCGGTAGATCTCGAGCAGGGCGGCGCGGTTGGTCTCGACGTAGCGGGGAAAGCCAGAGAGCCGCAGCGCGATGGCATCGTCGGCGTATTTCGCATCGGGCAAATAGATGTCCACCACGTCCTCCAACAGCCGCAGCGTTTCCACCGTCTCAAAGCCGCTCGAATTGTAGACGATGGGGATCCGCAGCCCCTGTTCGGCGGCGAGGTCGAGGGCGGCGAGGAACTGAGGCACATAGTGCGTCGGCGTCACCAGGTTGATGTTGTGGCAGCCGCGCCCTTGCAGCTCCAGCATGACCTCGGCGAGCCGGGCGGTGGTGAAACGCTGGCCCACGCCCAACTGGCTAATGGGATAGTTCTGGCAAAAGAGGCAGCGCCCCGTGCAGTGGGAGAAAAAGACCGTCCCCGATCCGCCGGTCCCGCTGATGGGCGGCTCCTCCCAATGGTGGGCGTTCCAACTGCCGATCTCGGGCTCCAGCCCGGCGCGGCAGAACCCCAACTCGCCGCGGGTGCGGTCCACGCCGCAGCGGCGCGGGCAGATGTCGCAGGCGGCGAGGCGCCGATAGGCTTCCTCGACCCGGCGGCGCAACTCGCCGCGGGCGTGGAGCGACAGGTAGCTGGGGGCCCAGGGCTCGCTCAAGCCACGACGTCGCTTTCCACCAAGCCGGCGCCCTGCCCTGCCTGGCAGACAAAGATGTCGGGCCAGATGCCGGTGGCGTCGTGGTAGCCAGGGCGCACGTGGTCGATAAAGGCGCTCTCGCAGCCTCGGCGGGCCAGCGAGATGACGCAGCCGCCCCAGCCCGCGCCGGTCATGCGCGCGCCCAGCACGCCACTCACCTGGCGGGCCAGCGCCACCATGATCTCGAGCTCGTCGCAGCTCGCGCCATAATCCACGCTGACGCTGGCGTGGGCCTGGTTCATCAGGGCGCCAAAGCGCGTCACATCGCCGGCCTTGAGCGCGGCGACGCTCTGGCGCACGCGCTGGTTCTCCGTGACGATGTGGCGGCAGCGCTGGCGCACCCGGAAGGGGGCGGCGCTTTCGGGAAAGCGGACGTCGATCAGCTCGTTCAGCCGGATGCCGGCGCGATCCAGGTCGGCCCAGGTCATGGCCTCGGGCAGCAGCGGCTCCACCTCTCGCCAGTCCTTGCCCTCCAGGTCGCGGAGGTAGCGGAGCTCGGGATAGCGGCGTTGCAGGAGGGCCACGCCGATGCGCCCCTCGGCCACGCGCACGTTGAAATCGGAGCGGACGTTCTGGTGGCGCACATGGGTATCGGCGACGATGAGGTTGTAGCCCTGGGGCAGGGGGACCAGCTCGGTCTGGAACTGGGGCAGGCCGTTCTCCCCCTGGCCGCGCGAGCGGCAATCGAGAAAGAGGGCGTGGTCCTTCTGGGCCAGCATCGCGATGAACTGGTCCATGATGCCGCCCCGGGTGCCCACGTACCACTCGGCCTCGCCGCTGAGCCAGGCCAGCTCGGCGGCGGTATAGCCCAGCCCGTTCAACTCGGAGAGCACCAATCCCGCGCCCACCGTCAGGGCGGAGGAGGAGCTGACCCCGGCGCCGCGAGGGACTCCGTAGGGCGGCTCGCCGGCGATGAGCAGGTCCACGCCGTGGAGCGGCGCGGCGGCGCGGCGCGCCAGCAGTTGCGCCGGGCCCTTGGCATAGTTGCCCCAGTCGCCGGTCGGGTAGGGCGGGATATCGGCGGCGATGGCGAACTCGCGGGGCGGGAAGGCGTTCTCCTCCAGGTTGTGCACGCGCACCAGGGCGTCCTCGCGGCGGCGGGCCAGGAAGAGGATGTCCTTGTCCAGCGCGGCAGGCAGGACGTAGCCCTGCTGATAGTCCGTGTGCTCGCCGATCAGGTTGATGCGCCCGGGCACGCGGTACACCGAGACCGGACCAGCGCCATAGAGCGCCGCAAAGCGCTCCAGGGCGCGGCGATAGCGCGCCAGTTGGTTACCGACGTCGGGGGCGGCATAAATGCGCCCGAGCTGCGCTCGCCAGTTCGCGTTCATGGGGTCAAGTCCTCCTGGTCCGATGTCTGTTCGCTGCCAGTATATGGGATTTCCGGCCTGTGACAAGTGGCGGAGCTTCTAGCGGGGGAGACTGGCCAGTCCATTTGTGCGGAGCGAAAATCCGCGTAATATATGCGGGTGTGCCTTGGGCCGACCACTCCTAATGGGAGCAGTGCATGGACAACAACCTATCCTGTCACCACCTCGACCTGGCCGCGATCGCCAAGGGGCTGGACGTGGACCTGCTGCGGGGCCTGACCAGCGCCGAGGCCAAGCGGCGCCAGGACCAGTTCGGGCCAAACGCCCTAAAGGAAAAACCTCGCCCCTCGTTCTGGAAGAGGCTGCTGGACCAGTTCAACAACTTTCTCATCCTCATCCTGCTCGCCGCCGCGGCGGTCTCGTTCGGTGTGGGCGTCAGCGAGTACAACCGCACCGGCAGTTATGCCGAGTTCGTCGATGCCATCGCCATCCTCGCCATCGTGATCCTCAACGCGGTGTTGGGGCTGGTGCAAGAGGGCAAGGCTGAGGAGGCGCTGGCCGCGCTGAAAAAGATGGCGGCCCCGAACGCCCAGGTGATGCGCGATGGGCGCCAGGTGACCATCCCGGCTCCCGAGCTGGTTCCCGGCGACATCGTGATCCTGGAGACGGGCAACCACGTCCCCGCAGATGTCCGGCTGATCGAGACCGTCAACCTGAAGATCGAGGAAGCCTCGCTGACGGGCGAGTCCGTGGCCGTGGAAAAAAACGCGGACGCCATGGTCGCAGAGAACGCGGGGCTGGGCGACCGGGTCAACTGCGGCTTCATGGGCACGACCATCACCTATGGCCGCGGCCGCGCCGTGGTGGTGGCGACGGGCATGGGGACGCAGATCGGCAAGATCGCCGAGATGATCCAGTCGGTGGAAGAGGAGCCCACGCCGCTGCAGCGCAAGCTGGACCAACTGGGCCGGACGCTGGGCATCGCCAGCCTGGTGATCTGCGGCATCGTGGGTGTGGTGGGCATCGTGCGGGCGCCCTCTTTCCAGGTGCTCACCCAGCAAGGGCTGGTGCCCTACCTTACCAACGGCGGGCGCGAGACGCTGCTCGAGATGTTCATGGTCGCGGTGAGCCTGGCCATTGCCGCCGTGCCGGAGGGCTTGCCGGCGGTGGTGACCATCTGCCTGGCGCTGGGGATGCAAGAGATGGTCCGCCGCCATGCGCTGATCCGCCGGATGGCCGCGGTGGAGACGTTGGGCTCGGCCACGGCGATCTGCTCGGACAAGACCGGCACGCTGACCCAGAACGAGATGATGGTGGTGCGGCTGGCCACCCCCGATATCGGCCTGCAGATCACTGGTCGAGGCTATTCGCCCGAGGGCGAGTTCCGGCGGCTGAATGGCCACGACGACCGCTATCAAGAAGTGATCGATCCGAAGGGCGTGCCGCCGCTGGAGCTGTTGCTGCGCGCGGGCCTGCTCTGTAACGACGCCAAGTTGGAGCCGGACGAGAGCACGGAGGGCGGCTGGCGCATCACGGGCGACCCGACCGAGGCGGCGCTGGTGGTGATGGCAGCCAAGGCGGGGATGACCGCGGAGGCGCTCAACGCGGCCTATCCGCGCATCAACGAGGTGCCGTTCGATAGCGAGCGCAAGCGGATGAGCACCATCCACGCCGAGGACGGCAAGTACGTGGCCTATACCAAGGGCGCGCCGGACCTGATGCTGGCGCTCTGCGAGCAGGTGCTGGTGGAGGGGCGGATCGAGCCCCTGACCGACGCCATGCGGCAGCGGATCCTCGCCAAGAACGAAGAGATGGCCGGCGCGGCCCTGCGGGTGCTGGGCATCGCCTATCGTCCCCTGGCCCACATCCCCGAGGACGTGCATGCCAACACCATCGAGCACACCATGACCTTCCTGGGGCTGGTGGGGATGATCGACCCGCCGCGGCCGGAGGTCAAGGCGGCGGTGGCCGTCGCCAAGCGCGCCGGGTTGCGCACGGTGATGGTGACCGGCGACTATCAGCTCACCGGGGCGGCCATCGCCCGCGAACTGGACATCATGGGCCCCGCGGACCGCGCCATCGCCGGCGCCGAGCTGGAGCAGATGTCCGATGGGGATCTGGATGCGGCGGTGGGGCGCGCCAGCGTCTTTGCCCGGGTTAGCCCGCAGCACAAGGTCCGCATCGTCAGCGCGCTGCGCCGCCAGGGCCAGGTGGTGGCGATGACCGGCGACGGCGTAAACGATGCACCTGCGCTCAAGCGCGCCGATATCGGCGTAGCCATGGGCATCACGGGCACCGACGTCAGCAAAGAGACGGCGGACATGGTGCTCACCGACGACAACTATGCCAGCATCGTCAGCGCCGTGGAGCAGGGGCGCATCATCTTTTCCAACATTCGCAAGTTTGTCTACTACCTGATCTCGTGCAACATGGGCGAGATCATGATCCTCTTTGTGGCCATGATCGCGGGGCTGCCGCTGCCGCTGACGGCGCTCCAGTTGTTGGTGCTGAACTTGGTGACCGACGGCGCGCCGGCGCTGGCGCTCGGCATGGAGAAGGGCGAGCCGGGGATCATGGACCGCCCGCCGCGCCCGGTGCAGGAGCCGATCATCAACCGCAGCATGATCCTGGGCACGGCGATCCAGACGGTGGCGATCGCGGGGGCGACGCTGGGGGCTTTTCTGCTGGGACTCGCGCAGTATGGCCGCGAGGGCGACGGGCTAGCCGTCGCGGAGACGATGGCCTTCCTGACGCTGAGCCTGTCCGAGCTGCTGCGGGCCTATACGGCGCGCTCGGAACACGTGCCGGTGCTGCGCATGGGGCTCTTCTCTAACCGCTACATGCAGTACGCGGTGCTGGCCTCCGCGGCGATCATCCTGGCGATCCTGTATCTGCCGTTCCTCAACACCATCTTTGGCGTGCGGCCGCTGGCGGCGTCTGCGTGGCTGGAGATCATCCCGTTCATCCTGCTGCCGGCGGTCGTGGCCGAGGCGCAAAAGGTCGTGCGGCTGCGGCTGGAGAAGCGGGCCTAGCGCGGATCGCGGATCGGAGATGAAGAGCCTCCGGGGGCTGGGCGTCGCACGGACGCCTGGCGCCGGGGGCTCTTCTTTTTCGGGCTAGCGGTCGGGGCGGTAAGCGGGCAGGGTGAAGAAGAAGGTACTGCCGGCGCCTTCCTGGCTCTGGACCCAGATGCGGCCGCCGTGCGCCTCCACCAGCCCCTTGGTGATGGTGAGCCCCAGGCCGGTGCCGACGGTGCCGCGGGTCTGCTCCGACTCTTCCCGGCTAAAGCGGTCAAAGATGCGGGAGAGCCGGTCCTGGGGGATGCCAATGCCGGTATCGGCCACGCTGGTCAGCAGCATGGACCCATCCTGGTCCAAGGCGCTGCGCACGGTCACCTGTCCGCCCTCGGGCGTGTACTTGATGGCGTTGCTGAGCAGGTTGATCAGCACCTGGGAGAGCCGCTTCTTGTCCGCATGGGCGGGCGGCAGGTCGCTGGGGAGATCGAGGCGGATATCCAGGCGCTTTTGCGCGGCCAGGGGCTGGACCACGCTCAGGGCGTCGGCGATGGACTCGCTCAGGTCGGCCGGTTCCTGGCTCACGGTCATGCGCCCCGCCTCGATGCGCGAGATATCCAGCAGGTTATTGACCAGGTCAAGCAGGCGCTGGGCGTTGCTTTTGAGCACCTGGACGTGGCCGAGCTGGCGGTCCGTCAGCCCGCCGCTGGCGCGCAGCAGGTCGCAATAGCCCATCACGCTGGTGAGCGGCGTGCGCATCTCGTGATTGATGATCGAGTAGAACTGGGTTTTATGCTGGTCGAGCCGGGTGAGCTCCTCGTTGGCGGCGCGAAGTTGGGCGGTGCGCTCGGCGATAATGTCCTCCAGCCGCCGCATCTGGTCCTGTGTCCGCCCCACGTACCGTTGGAAAGAGATGCTGGTGGTGAGGATGGGCAGCAAAAAGATGCCCAGCCCCAGCATCCCCAGGCGAGCATAGCCGAAGGCAAGCGCCCCGCCGCCCACGGCAATGGCCACGATGTTGATCGGCGCGGCCCAGGCAAAGTTCTGCAGCCAGACGCTAAAGGCCGATTGGGCCGTCTGCAGCGAGACGGTCAGCACGATCAAGAGCGCGTTGAGCGTATCCAGGGTGATGGATGCCAGGATGGCGGGGAGCAGGATGCGGGCAGAGCTCATGTCGCCCACGGTGCCCCCCGTGACGCGGTAGACGACGCCGCCGGCCAGGCAGGAGAGGCCATAGACCGACATGTTGAACAGCGCGCGCTGGATGACCGGGGTGCGGGTGGGGCCCTCGGTGCGAATGATCGTGACCAACGTCGCGGCGAGGCCGCTGCTGACCGCGGTGAGGGTGGCGCCAAAGGGGCCAAAGACGAGCAGGCTGGCGAAATAGATGGCGGACGAGAACGAGACCGTGGCCGGGCTCCCGGGGAGCAAGTCCGTGCCGGTCAGCTCGGCAAGGGCGGCGACCAGCACAAAGAGCAGCAGCCCCAGCCAGTTGGTGGGCTTGGTGAGCAACGACCACAGCGACCAGACCGTGGCAGCGATGCCGACGATGATGATCGCGTTGGTATAGGCGTGCAATCGACGTGGCACGGCACCCTCCGTCCCCAGGCTCGTCGGCCGCGGCCATGCGGTGCGTTCACCCTGGGACGGGAGCATTATACCACCCCTCTTTGCGGCAAGTCAAGCCGAGTTGACATGGCCCGGGCCCCGTGGTAGAATCTCGCGCTTGGGGACGATCCGCGCCGCCACAGCCATCCGTCGCCCGGCCTGCGGCGACGATAGAGAGAGGTCTGTCTTTGAGATCAGCCAAGATGCCCCCCGAGGCGCGAGTCGCTGGGTGGCGCGCGCTGCTGCTGGGCCTCGCCCTGGCGCTGAGCTGCGCCGCTTGCCAACCCGAGGCGCTCCCCGCGCCCACGGCGACCCCGCTGCCTTCGGCCACGCCCGCCCTCGCGCCCGCGCCGGCGCTCTACGCCCCGCGGGAGCGCTTTGGCTTTGGGCTGAGCCACCGGATCGGCGAGATCACCCGCTATGACGTGTCGCTGTTGCAGGCGGGCTGGTACGCCGACTGGAGCTACACGGCGGACCCGCCGCGCCCGGCGGGGCTCGAATATGCCCAGCTCGTGCCCGTGGGCCGCGCCGCGCAGGTGGACCTGGGGCGTGTCCGGGAGACCGCGCTGGCCCAGCCCGGGTCGCTCTGGTTCATCGGCAACGAGCCGGAGAGGCGGGCCCTGCGCGCGCCCACGGCCGATGAGCACTTTGCGGACCTGACTCCCGCCGAGTACGCCACCGTCTATCACGACCTGCATCAGGCCATCAAGCAGGCCGATCCCACCGCGCAGGTGGCCATCGGCGGCGTGGTGCAGCCCAGCCCTTTGCGCCTGCGCTGGCTGGACCTGGCGCTGGAATCCTATCAGGCCCAATACGGCGCGCCGATGCCCGTGGACGTTTGGAACATCCACATCCAGATCATGCGGGAGAAGCGGGACCACGCCGGGTGCGAGGGCTGTTGGGGGGCCGATATCCCCCAGGGGATCGACGATGCGCAGGAAGGGCTGATGCTGGAGGTCAGCGACAACGCCGACCTGGAGCTCCTGAAAGAGCTCGTCTGGGCTTTTCGGCGGTGGATGCAAGAGCGCGGACAGCAGGACAAGCCGCTGGTCATCTCGGAATACGGCGTGCTGATGCCCTCCGAGTATCTGGGGGCGACCAAGGAAGAGGGAGACCGCGCGGTCCAGCAGTTCATGCTGGGGAGTTTCGACTTTTTCCTGGAGACGCGGGACGAAGCGCTGGGCTATCCGCGGGACCAGCACCGGCTGGTGCAGCGCTGGCTCTGGTATAGCCTTAACGAAGCGCCGTACCACTATGACGAGCGGCTCGCTGCCTGGATCGGCTTTAACGGCAGCCTGTTCGATTGGCAGACGCGGGAGTGGCCCGGCGCCCTGACGCCGCTGGGCCAAGCGTTTGCGGCCTATACCGAGGCGCTGGGCGACGAGTAGCGCCCGCGGCGCCGGACCGATAGAAAGGGCACGCACTTGGAGAGACTCGTGGGGTCGATCAAAAAGCTGCACCTGTTTCGCCTCAACATGGGGGAGGACCTCCTGGCGGGGCTGCAACTGGCCGTACGCGAGGCTGGCATCCAGCAAGGCGCCATCCTGCAGGCGGTGGGCTCGCTCACGTCCTACCATGTGCATGTGGTGGGGGAAAAACGGCGCCCCGTGCCCAACCTCTTTTTCCGAGGGCAGGGCGGCTACGACTTGCTGGCGATGCAGGGATACGTGATCGACGGGCGGGTGCATGCCCACATCACCATCTCGGATACGGAGCGAGCCGTCGGCGGGCACCTGGAGCCGGGGTGCGAGGTATATACCTTTGTCCTGATCACCGTGGCCGAGCTGGAGGGCGTCGCCCTCACCGACCTGGACAAGGTGCGCTGGCCAGAGGGCTAGGGGCGCTCATCCCCGGTCAGCCGCACCGGGCCTCGCAGGCCAAAGCTGGTCCGCAAGAGGGCAAAGTCGGCGATATCCACCCAACCACTGTTGTCCAGGTCGGCCAGGGGGTCGGCGGTGGCGAAGCGGGCACGGAAAAGCGAAAAGTCCACCACGTCCACCGCCTCGTCCTGGTTCAGGTCGCCAGCGCGCAGGCGCCCCATGTAGGCGAGGTTCAGGCCCGGCGAGAGCGCCAGCCCCTCGCGCAGGTTGGTCAGCGTGTTGGCGCCGCGCACGCGGATCGCGGCGCTGCCGCTGGATAGCCCCTCCAGGGTCCACGCGCCCACCTGGTCGCAGGTGAGGGTCTGGGTCATGATCTCGGTCTCGCCCAGTTCCACCGTGACGTAGAGAAGCGTCTCCCACTCGGGCGCCGGGGCTGGCGGGCGGCCCGGCAGGCTGACGGTGAGATGCAGCGAGGCCGAGTCCGCGGGGCCAACTTGGGCCCGGGCCAGGCCGCCGGTGGCGCAGGCGGCCAGCAAGCAGAGCCACAGCGCCGCCCTGGCGGCGGCCCAGGGCCGCCCACCGGATGTGTCCCGTCTCATCTGCGTCCTCCTTGCGGCCGACCGCCGTGCCTCCGCTGCCGCCTGGCCGTCACGCCCCGCAGGCAGACCCCCTAGAGCAGGCTTTGCAGGAACGCCTTGCCCTTCAAGATGTCCTCGATCTGCTTGGGCCCGCTGATCTCTCGCTCGATGGTCAGCGCGCCGCGGAAACCGAGCGCCTTGAGCTTGGCGAGCAGCGCCGGGAAATTGACGCGGCCCTGGCCCAAGGCCTGCTCGTGGCCCAGCTCGCGGCCGTTGGTGGGGTACTCGCCATCCTTGGCATGAACGCCGCGCACGTACCGGCCAAAGACGTCCAGCGCGTCCACCGGGTTGGCCTTGCCGTAGAGCAGCAGGTTGGCCGGGTCCAGGTTGATCCCCACGTTGTCCAGCCCGATATCCTCGATGGTGCGCAGCAGGGTGGTGGGCGTCTCCTGGCCCGTCTCGAACCAGAACTGGACGCCCAGCGCCCGGCAATGGGCGGCCAGTTCCTTGAGCGCGGCCAGCGTCCCCTTATACAGAGGATCGCCGGGATCCTCCGGGATAAAGCCCACGTGGGTGGTGATGCTGGGGATGCCCAGGCGATGGGCCATCTCGGCGCCCTTCTTGAGCATGGGCAGCCGCTCGGCGCGGGTGGCCTCGGGGACGATGCCGATGGTGGCGGGGCCCTGGAGGAAGTTCCAGACGTACTTGCCCGGCGTGCCGGTCCACAGCGTGGTGATCTCCACCCCTGCCGCCTGGGCGGCCTGCCCAAGGCGGTCGAACACCGCGGGGGTCAGCAGCTCCTCCTTCCAGACGGAGACCTGGCAGGTGGGCAAGCCCAGCTCGCGCACCTTGTGGATCGCCTGTTCCGGCTCGGCGGTGAGGCCGACGATGACGCCCAGCTTGATCTCGGACATATGGCTCCTTTGTGGCGGCGCGGGCTAGAGGCGCACCAGCGCCCGTTTCTCGATGGATTCTTTTTCCTTCAGCGCCAGGGCGAGCGAGTCACGCGCTTCTTGCGGGGGGCAGCGGGTTGGCGCCTGCCCGCTGGCGACGCAATCGGCAAAGTAGCGGATCTCGTTGACGTAGGCATCGCCCGACTCGAAATCCTCCGGCGTGGCCGGCTCAGCGCCGGGGCGGTAGAGGGTCAGGGTCGGCGCCTGCCACCCCGCATAGGTGAGCAGGCCCTCCTCAAAGAGCGCCTCATAGCCCGCGCGGAAGCCCCAGCCGGCGCGCATCCAGGCCCCCTCGACGGACACTCGGGGGACGGCGTCATACTGGTAGGCGGCCGAGACAATGTCATAACCGGTGGTGGCGCCCGAGTTGCCACCCTGGGCCAGGATGGCCTGGGGCTTGCCCAGCAGCGAGTGGACATAGTCCACGTCGTGGATGTGCAGGTCGAGCAGCGCGCCGCCGCTGCGGTCGGCATCCAGCATCCAGCCCTGCCAGGACCAGCGCGGGGCCGTGCCGCTGCGCGTGAGGCGCAAGGAGAGGAGCTTTCCCAGCGTTCCCTCGCGGAGGGTGCGCGTCAGGTAGGTGTACTCGGGCCAGAAGCGGATGCATTGCGCGATCATGAGCGTGCGCCCGCTCGCCTGCGCCGCTGCGATCATGGCGTCCGCCTCGCGCAGGGATGGGGCCATGGGCTTTTCGCAGAGGACGTGCTTGCCCGCCTGCAGCGCGGCGACGGCGAGGCGGCTGTGCAGGTGGGTGGGCAGGCAGACGTCCACCACGTCCACGTCCGCGCGCTCGACCAATTCCTGCGCGTCCGCGTAGACGGCGATCCCCGCCAAGTCCAGTTCCTTCAGGCCAAGATCGATGTTGCCGTTGGCCAAGAGGCGGCCCTGGCGGCGCTCCGGCTCGGCGTCGGCGATGGCCGTCACCTGCACGTCGGCGAGTTGCTGGTAGCGATCGAAATGCCCGCGGCCCATAAAGCCCAGGCCCAAAAGCCCTACGCGTATCATGGTCATCTCCTTGGGGTGCTGCGCTCAGTATAGTACAGCCTCGGGAGGCCGTCAAACAAGAATGCGCCGCAAAAGGTTGCGGCGCATTCTTGTCTTGTGGCGGAATCAGCTCTCGCTGGAGAGGGCGGCCCGCAGCCGTTTCTTGGCCTCGTCCAGGGCGACGCCTTTGGCCAGCGCCAGCTCGCCGGCCAGGAAGGCCTCGGCCTGCTCCAAGAGGCCGCGGTCGGCCTGGGTCAGTTTGTGGGTCTCGCCGCGGCCAGCCAAATCGCGCAGCGCGGTGGCGATCTCGATGAGGTCGCCGCCACGGATGGTGTCCTTGATCCCGTCCTGGCGCTCCTGGTATTCGTCCGACAGGCTATCGGGCGCGCCGCCCAGGATGGCCCACATCGCTTCGATGATGTGCGAGTTGCTCACCGGGCGAAGACCCACCTCATCCTCGCGTCCGACGGGGACCATGATGGTCATGTTCTTGGCGGGCATGTGGATCTCGTAATACTGATTGGTGTGATCGAGAAAGCTGCGCTCCCGAATCGCCTTGATCCGGCCCCCGCCATAGGCGGGATGTACGACCATGTCCCCAATAGAATAAGCCATGTCACCTCCAAACGACTGCTGTGCTGCGGCCTCTAGCGATCGGGGCGCGGGCGCCCCAAGGCAATGCCCACCGCTCGGGGGCTTTCGGGTGGGCGAGAGGCATCGAACCCCACCACCATTATAGCTGGCTTGGGCCCCGGTGGCAAATACGCCTGGCGGCGTTACGGGTCAACGATCTGGCCCTTGCGCGTATAGATGTGAATAGACATCTGGTGCAGGATGGTGAACCGCTCGGGCGCGATCCGCTGGAGCAGGGCCGCGTGCTCGGCGTCAAAGGCCTCGGTCTGCTCGGGGCTCAGCGCCGCGCCGACCCCGCGGCAGGCGCGGATGCGCCCGCGCCAGGAGTCGCGCGTGAAGGGAAGCGGCTGGTGGATCAGGTGAAAGGTCTTGAGGTCGAAATGGCCTTGCGCCCAGAGGAGAAGGGGGGCGATCTGGCCGCGGTAGGCGGCGCCCTTCCAGTTGGGGTTGTAGCGCAGCACCAGCGCTTCGCTCTGCTGGGCGATGGGGTCCCGGAAGGGGAGCCAGTTCAGATGGGTGAGCACCAGCAGTCCCTCCGGCGCCAGCCAGCGCAGCACCTTGGGGATCAGCGCCGACGAGTCAAAGTACAGCCAGGATTGCCCCGCCGAGATGGCATCGAACGAGGCTAGGGGGAACTCGGCCGCCTCGGCGGGGATGGCGTCGAAGGGGATGTCGAGCCCCTCGGCGGCGGCTAGCAAGCGGGCCTGCTCGATCTGGTTGGCGGCGATATCGAGCCCGCGGACCGCGGCGCCGCGCCGGGCAAAGGCCCGCGCCAGCACGCCGGTGCCCGTGCCCAGATCGAGGATGCGCTGGCCGGGCAGGCCGACGCCCAACGCGGCCAGGGCGTCGTAAAAGCTCTCGGGATAGCCGGGACGATACGTGGCGTAATCGCCGGAGGTCTTGCCCCAGTCAAAGTCGCGGCCGTCATCAACGCGGTCAAGTCGCATACAATGGCCTCCTGGTAAAAGGGACGCGGATTCGCAAGATCACACGGATCGAGAGGATGAGGTCACCAGATCTGTTCCATCCGCTCGATCCGTGTCCATCAGAGCTCATGGCGAGGGAACGTTGGCTGAGTCCGCACTGCCGCCAAGCAGCCTCTGGAAGGCCCGCTCCAGCCCGTGCGCGAACGCGACCGACGCGTCCACATAGGGCAGGCCAAGACGGGCGCACTCGTCGCGGAGGAAGCGGCTCCAGTCGATCATCTCGGCGCAGAGGTTCAGCACGTAGCCATCGTCGTGGTGCTGAATCCAATCGTTGACGTTGCCGGCGTGGCGGCGAATCTCGGCGAGCTTGCGCGGGGGCGTGGTCTCGGTATAGCCGATGAAGCAGGCGCGCACCAGGCCCGGATACTCGGCCATGAAGGCCGCCACGCCCTGGGGCCAGAGCGCGTCACCCTCCACGGTGTAGGCGGGCTCCACCTCGACGACGTTGCGGAGCAGGCCAACCAGCCGCGGCCAAAGCGCCTCCGCCTTGGGGCGCGTGGGCGACTCGCCGACGATGCCCAGCTCGGGCGCGCCCTGCTCCAGCGCGGAGACGAAATAGTCCACGCACAAGTAGGGAACCTGGTGTTCGCGGAACAGGCGATGGGCGAGGATGGTCTTGCCCGCCCGCGCCGCCCCGCCGATGAGGTAGAGCATGGGCGGCCTCCTACGCCAGTATCGCCTCCAGGCGCGCCATCTGGCCCGCGGGCAGCGCGACCCGCCGGTAGGCCTCCCCGTACTCTGACGGCGACACGGCCTCGGCTGGGAGGTTATGCGCCAGCGACGCCAGCGGCGCGGGGAACCTGACGGTCACCGTTTGCGCCCGGTCGGCGACCAGCTCGGCGCGGACGGAGCGGGCGGCCATGTCCCAGCGAATGGAGACGGTGAGGCCGCCGCGGGCGCGCAGGCCCGTCACCTCGCCCTTGGCCCATTTGGCCGGCAGGGCGGGGAGGAGCTTGATCCAGCCCGGCGCGGAGAACAGCAGCATCTCTAGCGCCGCCGCCGCCACGCCGAAATTGGCGTCGATCTGAAAGATGGGATCGGTGCCGGGGCCGCGGCCCAGCGTCAGGCCCATGCCGCGCCAGTCGTTGTGGTAGGTGAGCAGGTTGGGTCCGAGGCACGCGCGGGCGATCAGCTCCAGGCATTGCAGGGCGCGGTCGCCCTGGCCGAGCCGGGCATAGATATTCGCCATGTGGGCGAAGGACCAGCCGGTCTGCGAGTTGAGCCCCACCACCAGGCGCTTTTCCACCGCCACGCGGCAGGCCTCAAAAAGCTTCGGGTGGGTCTCCGCCATCACCTCGCGGCCAGGAAAGACGGGATAGATGTGCGACTGGTGGCGGTGGTGATAGTTGTCCGGCAGGCCGGGGTGAATCCACTCCTTGATCGCGCCATCGGCGTTCACCTGATAGTCGGGGAGCTTGTTCAGCACCGCTCGCCAGCGGGCCACCCCCTCGGCCTCGACGCCCAGCGCCTCGCAGGCCTCGCAGAGGTTGGTCAGGAGCTCTTTGGCGATGGCGATGTCCATGGTGGCGTTGACGGTGCACAGCGACCCGCCGGGGATGGCCGGGCGGTTCTCCGGCGAGAGGGAGGGCGAGACCATCAGCTTGCCATCGGGCCCCTCGAAGAGGAAATCCTCGTAAAAGAGGGCGACCTCTTTCATAAAGGGCACGGCGCGCTGGCGCAAAAAGGCCGTGTCGCCGGTGTAGAGATAGTAGTCGACATAAAGCTGGGCCAGCCA
>ENA-UOUL01000697-UOUL01000697.1-bioreactor-metagenome-genome-assembly--contig:-NODE-697-length-55775-cov-5.945222_pt1 | contig 55775 bp, 50 predicted proteins | sample MGYA00249838_ERZ747220 | MGnify/ENA primary metagenome ERZ747220 (study PRJEB28778, sample SAMN05720191) | bioreactor metagenome | isolation source: Anaerobic biogas reactor | place: USA:Washington... | reverse complement strand
CTGATGTCGTACTCAGACGCGTAGCACCCCTCGCAGGAGAGGTTGCACCGCATCGTGGGGCTCATGAGGATCGTCGTCGGCGCGTTGTTGCCCGTCTCTTCGATGAGCTTCTTCCGCTTGTCCACGCCGCGAAGGAGAGTGTTCACGATAAGACATTCGATGAAGGCGTCGCGGCAACGCGGGCTGAGCTTCGAGGTGACGTGCTTGGCGATCAGAAGCGCCGGATGGTCGTCCTCTATCTTGTCGGCGACGAAACGCACTGAGCCCTTGTACTGGTCCGGGGTGATCTTCTCGGCCAAGTTGAAGGCCTTGACGATCTTCTTCTTGTCGTCGCTGGCCGCCAGCTTGAGCATCTGGTTGATCACCTGCCTCTGGGCGGCGGTGTAAAGCCCCCCGGTACGGCTCATCCAAGTCCTCCTTTCTCGTCGTCCCGTGCGTGTGGGACGCGCACGGGCGGGTCGTCGCGCCGGGGCACATACCGGGCCGCCCTGGACAACGTCGCAGCGGCGGCCGGACGCGCCGACTCCCCCCGGCGCTCCTCGGACGTCTTGGCCCCAGTCTATCACCCCTCCAGGGCAACCGGACTGTTTCAGCCGGAAAAGGACGTCGGCCGCCGTTCTCCTCACGTCACCGGGTCTGTCGCCGTGGTGGAGACACTTCTCCGCCGGCACGGCCCTCAACGCTCAACTTCTCCGTGTCGACCGCCGATACAGACTCGGAACGACAAAGGCAAACCTGTCGCGAGGCAGGGACGCAAAGCCGGAGGTCTTGCAGTGATCAAGACGGCTCGGTTGCCGAACCCGTCCCACACGGCCGCGTGCCGCAGGGACCCGGCGGCGGGTGTCTCTCACGACGCTCTTCCCGGGGCCGCGCTGCGTGCAACGGCCCCTCGACCCGCGACACGCCGACAGGCCGCCGAACGACCCTCGACGTGGAGGCGATGAAGATGCGAGCCAAGTACCTGATCCTCGGGGTCGCGTTGCTGTGCCTCCTGGTCGCGCCGGGGACGGCGTTCGCCGCCGACGACGGCGACAAGGTGGACGCCAGCGTCACCACGGTCCTCGAGGCCGCGGGTGAGTCGCCGGTGCCGGTCATCGTGTACACCCAGACCGGTGAGGAAGGCGTGGTGGACAGGGTCACCCCCGACGGCGTCGAGACCACCGTCCTCGACGGCTTCGACGCCGTCGCCGCGTACCTCACCGGCAGCGAGATCCGCGCGCTGGCCCGGTACGGCTGCGTCGACCTCATCGTGGCCGACAACCCAGTATTCGGGTTCGACTACGTCAGCTCGCTCGACATCACCAACCTGGCGATCGGCCTGGACCGCGTCGCGGCGCCCGCCGCCGGAGGCCCCACAGGCGCCGGCGTCGGCGTGGCCGTGCTCGACAGCGGCGTGACCACGACGTCCGATCTCGGCGCCGGCCGTATCGTCGGCTGGAAGGACTTCGTCAACCGACGGACGACGCCCTATGACGACGCCGGCCACGGCACCTTCGTCACCGGACTTATCGCCGGCGATGGGACGGCATCCCTGCCGCTCGACGCCGGCGGGTACGCCGAGGTGCAGTTCCGCGGCGTCGCTCCGGCCGCCGACGTCGTCGGCATCAAGGTCCTCGACGAGACCGGCCAGGGCCGCGCCTCGGCCGTCATGGCCGGCGTGCTGTGGGCGATCGCCCACAAGGACCGCTACAACATCCGCGTGCTCAACCTCTCGATCGGCAGCAACCCCGTGGCCCCCGCGGACTTCGACCCGATGACCCGGGTGGTCGAGTACGCCTGGCTCAACGGCATCACCGTCGTGTGCGCGGCCGGGAACGAGGGCGAGTTCGGCGCCGGCGGGATCCTGTCGCCCGGCACCAGCCCCTACGTGATCACCGTCGGCGCCACCGACACGCGACAGACCAGGACCACGAGCGACGACGTCGTCACGTACTACAGCTCGGTCGGCCCCACCCTCTGGGACGAGTACGCCAAGCCCGACCTCGTGGCGCCCGGCAACCGCCTCGTCTCGATGCGCGTCCGGGGCTCGTACATCGACGTCGGGTTCCCGCAGAACCTCATCTCCGTGGACGACTACGCACCCGACGACCCGGACAAGGACCCCGACTACCTGATGCTCTCCGGCACCAGCACGTCGGCGCCGGTCTGTGCCGGGGTCGCGGCCCTGATGATCGGTGAGGACGACACCCTGAGTCCGGACGACGTCAAGGTGCGGATGATGACCACCGCCGATCCGCTCGATGGAGTCTCGCGTTTCAAGCAGGGCGCCGGCCGCCTTGACGCCGCCGCGGCACTCGCCAGCACGCTCCGGTCGCCCGGATCCGCACTTTCGGAGGACGTCGGCGACGGGACCACGATCCTCAGTGACGAAGATTACGCTGCCTGGGAGCAGGCCACCTGGGCGAAGTACGGATGGACGAGATACCGCTGGAACAAACCCCACTGGAACAAGTTCCGCTGGACCAGGTCTTACGGTGCGAAGTCCCGCTGGGGCAGCGTCCTGGCGAACAAGTTCCGTTGGACGAAGTTCCGCTGGACGAAGTTCCGCTGGACCAGCGTCGCCTGGAGCAAGTTCCGCTGGACGAAGTTCCGCTGGACGAAGTTCCGCTGGACCGAGTACGAATGGGCCAAGTTCCGCTGGACCGAGTACGAATGGGCCAAGTTCCGCTGGACGATCCTGCTCGAAGGGCAGTGACCGAAGAGACGCTTGCGGCCAGCGACGGGGGCGGGACGGCCGTGCGACCGGGCACGGCCGTCCCGCTCTACGTGGCGCTCGTCTGCGCGGGAGCCGCGGCAGCGTCGGTCGCCGCCGGCGTGACCGACCCGGCGCCCTTCACCGTCGACATCGTGGCCTTCGTCATCCTGGCCACGCTGACCGACCTGCGTGAGATCAAGCTGCCCTGGGTCGGCGACGTGACGCTCTCCTTCGTCCCCGTGCTGGCCGGACTCATCGTCCTCGGACTCTGGCCGGCGATGGTCGTCGCCGCCGTCAGCGGCCTGACCGCGGCGTGGGTCACGCGCGACCCGGTGAAGATCGCCTTCAACGTCGGCAACTACGTGCTCTCCACGTATCTGGCCGGAGTCGTCTACCTGGCGCTCACGACCCCGGACGACGTGATCATGACCAAGGTCCTCCCCACCTTCGGAGCCACGGTCGTCGACTTCGCCGCGCACACCGCGCTCCTGGCCGGCGTGATCGCCCTCTCGACACAGGACGGCGTGCTCCGGGTCTGGCGGCAGAACTACCAGTGGGCGCTGCCCGGTTACCTGGCTGGGTCGACCCTGGCCCTTCTTCTGGCCGCCCTCTACCTGTGGCTGGGGGTGCCCGGCATGTTGCTCGGCATCCCGCCGCTCTACCTGATCTACTACTCCTACGACATCTACGTGAAGCGGGCGAAGGAGAAGGTGACCTTCGACGCCGAGCGCGACAGCTTCCACAGGGAGTTGTCCGAGTCCCTGGCGCTGCACGACCAGCTGCGGACCGCCCAGCTCAAGGTGGCCGCCGAGATCGAGCGCGCCCGTCGCATCCAGACCGACCTGCTCCCCGCCGCAGCACCCGCCGTGGCGGGCGCCGAGCTGGCCCAGAGGATCGAGTTCCTCGGTGAGATGGGCGGCGACTACTACGACTACATCCCCTTCGGCGACGGACGCCTGGGTGTCGTCTGCGGCGACGTGATGGGCAAGGGTCTCGCCGCGGCGCTCATCATGGCGATGGCCCGCTCGCTGCTCCACAGCGCCATCGCCCCCGGCCGACGCGCCGAGGACGTCCTGGCCGAGGTGAACGACGGATTGGCGCGCGACCTGGAGGGCCAGCGCCTGCCCTACTTCCTCACGCTCGCGCTGGCGGTGTACGACCCGTCTGACCGCAGCCTCGTCGTCGCCGGCGGCGGGCACAACCCCGTCCTCATCGTCGGCGACGACGGCGTCCGCGAGCTGCCCTCGCGGGGGGCGGCGCTCGGCGTGCGGACCGGCCTGCGGTTCCCCGAGGACGCCGTCGCCCTCCCCGAGGGCGCCACCGTGGCGCTGTACACGGACGGCCTCACCGAGGCGCGCGACCCGGACGGCGATCTGTACGGCCTGTCGCGCCTCAAGCAGTCCCTGGCGCGCTGTCATGGGCGCCCTGTTCGTGAGACACTAGCGGGCGTGTGGGGAGACATCGCCGCGTTCCGCGGCAGCGGGCGCCCCACCGACGACGCCACGCTCCTGCTCGTCCGGATCCTGTGAGGCGGCGTGGCGGCGATCACGACACGACGAGAGCGGGTGACGATGGCCGATGACAAGACCTCGGCGCCGGCGTCGCTGCGGGTCTACCGCTACCGTGCCGGCGCAGAGACGGTCGAGGCCGTCCTCGGGACGCTTGACCCGGAGGTCCCCCAGGAGGACCTCGTGGCGCACGCCGACGAGGCGCTCGAGCGCGACACGTTCATGTGCTACGCGGTCTCCCAGGCCGACGACTTCGTCGCCGACGAGCTCTGCTTCGTGCCGCAGGGCGACCACTGCGACATCCTCAGCATCCACACCGACGGCTGGCAGCGTCACCACGGCGACCATCGTCGCAGCCTCGTGGAGATCCTCAACGACCTCGCTGCGGCCGTGGCCTGCGGCAAGCTGCGCGTCCTCGACGCCGGCGAGGTCGAGCGCGCGGCCGCCGACGGGCTCACGCTGCTCGAGCGCGACATCCGCTGCACCGCCGATCTCCAAGCGGCGCGCGAGGCGGTCGACGACATCCTGCGCGAGACAGGCGCCGACGACGTCACCCGCCACCGTACCGTCCTCTGCATCTCCGAGGCGATCACCAACATGCTCCTGCACGGCGGGGGGCACGGTGCGATGACCGTGCGGCGCCTGGGCGACCGACTGCGTTTCGTGGTCGCCGACAGGGGGCCGGGCCTCAACTTCCTCAACTGGATCGAGCCGCCGGCCGAAGGTGGCCAGGCGTCGATGGGATACGGGTACAAGATCATCCTGGACCACCTGGACTCCGTCGCGCTGCATACCGGTTCGGGCGGCACTACGCTAGTATTGGACCGCCTGACCAGCTGACCGGGAGACCACATGTTGCGCACCTCGATCGCCCAGGGCCCGGCGCCCACCGTCTACCTCGCCGGGGAGATGGACCTCGACTGCGCCGACACCTTGCGCGAGGCGGTGAACGCAGCGGCGCTCGGCGCCGAGACGGTCACCCTGGACTTCGGCGGCGTGGAGTTCATCGATTCGTCCGGTACGGGGATCTTCGTGCGGCTCGCCCTCGACCTCAAGAGCCAAGGTACGCCCGTGGTGGCACGCAACCTCTCCCCCGCCGTGCGCGGCGTGTTCGACATGCTGCGGGTGCGCGAACTGGTGGGCGACGAGGTGTTCCCGGACTGAGACGCACCGAGGGCGGACGGTCCCGCCTCAGACCTGCCGCAGCGGACCGGCGCCGGCGAACACGAGCACCGTCGCGGCATCCACGCCGTCGCTGATGCGGGACACGTAGGCCTCCCCCCGCAGGCGGGCGCCGTCCCCGGTCACCATCTGCAGGGTCAGCGACGAGCCCTCGTTGAGGTGGTCCCGGAACGGGTCGACGAGCGACGGCGACTCGACCCGGAGCGTCCAGAAGGGCTCGCGGTCGTCCTCCTCGACCCTGGCGCCGAGGAAGCCGACCTCATCGAGGCCGTACTTCAATCTGATGAGCCGCCGCATCTTCACCGTGTGCCCCGTCCTCCCGACCGTGTTCCTCTCCGTATCGGCCGCGCCTGCACGCTTCTCAACCCCCCTGGTCCGCTCACGACCCGCGCGGCGCCCCGCGGCTCCTCGAGCAGGGTCTGGGCGGCGGGACGGACCGGCGGACCCGCCCGCGTCGGGAAGGAGAGTCCGAGCGAGGAGGACGTGCGGCAGAGGAGAGCTGGTGGCGAGGGCCAGAATTGAACTGGCGACACCATGATTTTCAGTCATGTGCTCTACCGACTGAGCTACCTCGCCACCGAAGAGCACGGAGGGCCCGGAAGAGCCCGGACATGCTACCTACGGGATCCCGGCGGGTCAACCTCCGCGCAGGCCCGGCCGCCCTCGTCCCGGACCCCGTGCTCAGCCCTCGGACGTGTCCAGCTCCGATTGCAGCAGCACACGGTCGATGTCCTCGTCCGGCAGGAACACCTTGACGAGGTCACGCTCCCTGCCCGGCGGCAGGAGGCACAGTACGTAGTCGCCGGGGAGGATCTCCGTGGACCCACGCGCGACCAGCGCGTGCCCGGCGCGCACGATGGCGGCGAGCAGCGCGCCCTCGGGGAGGTCGATGTCCTGTACGTAGGTGTTGGCGAACGGCGAGTTGTCGCCCACCTCGAGCTCCACCAGTTCCAGGTTCTGCTTGCGCAGCGTGAGCAGGTGCACGAATTTGTGCACCGGCAGCTCGTGCATGATGAGGTTGAGGAGCTGGGTGGTGGCGCAGATGGTCGCCTCCACGCCCAGCAGGTCGAAGGTCGGCTGGTTGAACGGGTTGTTGACCCGGGCCACGACCTTGGGCACCCCGAACTTGAGCTTGGCCACCTGCGAGATGATGATGTTGTCCTCGTCGTCGCCGGTGACCGCCACCACCATGTCGCAGCGCCCGATCCCGGCTTTCTCGAGCACCCACACCTCGGTGCCGTCGCCGAACACCAGCGCCTCGTCGCCCAGCTCCTCGGCGATGATGCCGTAACGCGTGGGCCGCTGCTCCACGAGCACGATCTCGTGGCCCAGGCGCATGAGCTGCCGCGCCGTGTTGAGGCCGACCTTGCCGCCGCCTACGATCAGTACGAACACGACTCAGCCCTCCGCCGCGGGAAGCTGGCAGGAACGGACAGCGTCGAACAGTGCCACCCGCACGTCGCGCGTGGGGCAGACGGTGCGGATGCCGGCCTGCGCGAACAGCTCGGCACGCAGCGGATCGTACACCCGGGCCACCGCGCAGCCGATGCCGTACTTCTTCTGTGCGATCTGCGCGATGACGATGTTGGTGTTGTCGCCGTCGGTGCAGGCGACGAACGCGACGGCCTCCTGGATGCCGGCCTCGCGCAGCACGTGCCAGTCAAGCGCGCGGCCGACCACGAACTCCCCGGGAAAATCGTCGCCGAGCAGGTGGAACGCCTCCGGGCTCTCGTCGATGATGGAGACGTGGAACCCCTGCGTCACCAGGTCGCGGGCCAGGCCCGACCCCACCCGACCGCACCCCGCGATCACCACATGCATGCCTGTCTCCTCACTGTTCCACTCCTCGGCCGCCCCGCGCGGACTCCGCAGCCGGCGGCTCCTGTCGCCCGGCCTGCTCGACGGCGCCGGACCCCTCGATAGGATAGCCCCTCGGCGTCAGATTGAGGAGCACCTCGCAGGGCGCGTGGTCGAGCACGAAGTCGGTGGTCCTCCCGAACACCAGGTTGCCGATACGACGCTTGCGCGTCGTCCCGAGGACGATCACCTGGCTGCGCCGCTCGGCGGCGGTGTCGACGATCGCCCGACCGGCCTGACGCGCCGTCACCACGTGAGGGGTGAACTTCACCTTGAACTGGTCGGCGATGGTGGCTGCCGCCTTCAGGACACGCTCGGCCTTGGCCCGCTCGTTGACGAGATGCGCGTCCAGCGGCAGGTTGAGCGGCACCTCGATCACGTAGAGCCCGTCGATGGACGAGCCCTTCTCGGTCGCGAGCTGGCAGGCGAGCACCATCATCTCGTCGCTCACCCACGTCCCCGTGATGGGCACGAGGATCTGGTCATAGTCCACGTCCTCCTGCATGCTGGGCGGGACGTACACCCTCTCCACGGTCCTCGTGAGGGAGTAGCCCTTGACCTTGCGGTAGACGACGTACAACGCGAGCCCGACGGCCATCCAGCTCAGGCCCACGGCGCGACCGGTGGCGTGTGTCATGACGACCACGACCCACACCGTCGTCGTCCCAAGCCCCCCGAGGACGGCGAGGACCGGGAGGCTCGTCCCGCGGAACGGGATGTTGATCGGCGTCCGCCACGGGCGCTCGGCGTCGGGCATCTTGAAGCGCAGGGCCACGACGCTGACGTGCGCCACCGTGAACGAGATCATGGCGCCGAAGGCGTACAGGTCGGCGAGGGCCGAGATGCTGCCCGGGGCGACGAGGGCGGCGGCGATCACCCCGAAGAGGATGATCGCCACGTACGGCGTGTAGCGCTTGGGGTGCACGCGACCGAGGAAGGGCGGAAGCTGCCGGTGGCTCGCCATGGAGTACGCCAGCCGTGACGAGCCGATGATGCCGGCGTTGGTGCCGATCAGCAGGATGGTGGCGGCCAGGACGGCGATCCACGGCGCCAGGATCGCCCTCATCCAGCCGAGATCCCCGGGCAGGTTCTGGACGATGCCCTGCAGCGGGTCGGCCATGTACACGCTGCCGAGCTGGGTGCCCCAGATCTTCGTCACCCACCGACCGTCCTGCCGGTAGATCGGCCCGGTCGCCTTCACCACCGCGGTCTTCAGGGCGCGGGTGTCCCGGGTGTCCACGGCCACGTAGACGTCCTGCCGGGGGTCGCTCTTCAGCACCCAGGGGCCCGTCTCCGCGAGCTTGCCGGGCGCCGGCTGGACGGGCACGGCGAGGGTCTTCTTCGTGGCCGGGTCCACGGGCAGCACGTTGTAGTGCACGGTCATGGCCGACAAGCTGACGATCGAGATGGCGAAGTACACGCCCAGCACGGCGGCCAGTACGTACTTGACCGCCCTCGGCACATCGCGCCCCGGCTCGGACGCCTCCTCCGCCATGTTCGAGATGGTCTCGATCCCCGTGTACGCGACCGTGCCGATGGAGATGCCGTAGATGAGCTGATGCCACGTGGGGGCCACGCCCAGATGGATCTGCGTGAACAGGATCTTGGGCGAGACGAAGACGAGCACCCCGACGATCGCCAGAAGCACCTGCGTACCGAGATCGAGGACGGCGAGGATGACGTTGATCCGTGCCGCCTCCTTGATCCCGATGACGTTGACGACGACCAGGAACACGATGACGGCGATGCCGCCGATGGAGCTGTACGGCCAGATCTTGAGGGTCGGCCAGAACGCGGCGAGGTAGGTGGGGACGAAGAAGGCGGAGATGGCCATCGTGATGATGTAGTCCAGCATGAGAGCCCAGCCGGCGCCGAAGCTCACGAACTCGTTGAAGGTGTGGCGCGCGAAGCTGGACGAGCCGCCGGCCTCCGGGAACATCGCGGTGGCCTCCGCGTACGAGAAGGCGGTGGTCACGAACAGCAGGCCGGTGAGCATGAAGACGACCGGGGTGAGCCCGAGCGCGGACGCCGCGACGACCCCGAGCGCGTAGTAGATCGACGACCCCACGTTGCCGTAGGCGGTGCTGAACAGCGCCGGCACGCCCAGGACCTTGTGCAGGCTCTGTCCCTCTCTCTTCTTGCGGCGCGCCATCGGGATCCGGTCGCCGGTCAGAGGGTGTAACGCCAGCGCAGGACGGCGTAGACGACCAGCGCCACGCCGGCGACGAGCTGGACCGACACAGGCCAGACGCCGCCCCACACGCCGCGTGCGATCAGCAGCACGCCCAGCGTGCCCATGACCGCCGTGATGATCTGTCTCGTCCGGTGCATCTCAGGAGGAGGCCGGCCCGCCGTAGGCGAGCCGGCCTGCGTGCATCCAATGTAGCACCGGCCTCCGGACTCGGCAAGGTCAGACGGAAGACGCACTTCCTCATCAGCCGTACGACGGGCTCCCCTCATCCGCGACGACCGACGCTACGGTGGAGCCTGACCCGCAGCGCCGTAAGGGACAACCGGACGACGGCGGGCGGCCCGAGGGCCGCCCGCCGTCGTCCCCTCGTGGCGCGGCCGGGCCGCGCCGTCGTTTCCCGCTCCTACTTGATCAGGAACGGGATGACCAGCAGGGCCACGATGTTGATGACCTTGATCATCGGGTTGATGGCCGGGCCGGCGGTGTCCTTGTACGGGTCGCCCACGGTGTCGCCGGTGACGGCGGCGGCGTGGGCGTCGGAGCCCTTGCCGCCGTGGGCGCCGTCCTCGATGAGCTTCTTGGCGTTGTCCCAGGCGCCCCCGCCCGAGGTCATGCTGATCGCCAGGAAGATGCCGGTGATGATGGTGCCCATGAGCACGCCGCCGAGCATGAGGTAACCGTGCTGGCGGAACGCGATGCCGACGATGATCGGCGTGAGCACCGGGATGGCGGCCGGGAGCATCATCTTGCCGATGGCCGAACGGGTCACGATGTCCACGGCCTTGGCGTAGTCGGGCTTGGCCGTGCCCTCCATGATGCCCGGGATCTCACGGAACTGGCGGCGGACCTCCTCCACGACCTGGCCGCCGGCCTTGCCCACGGCCTTCATGCACAGCGAGGCGAACAGATACGGCAGCAGACCGCCGAGGAACAGGCCGGCGAGCACCCACGGGTTGTCGATCATGAAGCTCAGGACGCCCTTGAAGTCGTACTTCTGGAGGAAGTGCTCCTGCAGGTCGAGCGTGTACGACACGAACAGGATGAGGGCGGCGAAGCCCGCGGAGCCGATCGCGTAGCCCTTCGTGATGGCCTTGGTCGTGTTGCCCACCGCGTCGAGCGGGTCCGTGGTGGCGCGCACCTCCTCGGGCATCTCGGCCATCTCGGCGATGCCGCCGGCGTTGTCGGTGATGGGGCCGTACGCGTCGATGGCGACGATGATGCCGGTCATGGAGAGCATGCTCATGACCGCCACGGCGATGCCGTAGAGGCCGGCGAGTTCGTACGTGACGAGGATGCCGGCGCCGATGACGATCACCGGCAGAGCCGTGGACTGCATGGAGACGGCGAGGCCCTGGATGATGTTGGTGGCGTGGCCGGTGGTGCTGGCCGCCGCGATGCTCTTCACCGGGTCGTAGCGCGTCGCCGTGTAGTACTCGGTGATGATGACGATGAGAGCGGTCACGACGATGCCCGTCACGGCGGCGAAGAACAGGTTGTTGACGCCCGGGATGCCGAAGACCCCGGCGCCTGCGCCGCCCATCATCCAGCTGGTGACCGGGTAGAAGAGGATGATGGCGATGACCGCCGACGCGCCGAGTCCCTTGTACAGGGCGTTCATGATGTTCTGCGAGCTGCCGAGGCGCACGAAGAACGTGCCGATCACGCTGGCGATGATGGAGACGCCGCCCAGCACCAGCGGGTAGAGCACGGCCGGCTTGTAGGCCGCCTCCCCGCCGACGTGCACCAGCAGGCCCTCCTTGACGCCGGTGACGCCCCACTCGACACGGAAGCTGAGGAAGGCGAGCAGCATGGCGGCGACGGCGGTGACGGCGTAGGTCTCGAAGAGGTCGGCCGCCATGCCGGCGCAGTCGCCGACGTTGTCGCCCACGTTGTCGGCGATCACGGCCGGGTTGCGCGGGTCGTCCTCGGGGATGCCGGCCTCGACCTTGCCGACGAGGTCGGCGCCCACGTCGGCGGCCTTGGTGAAGATCCCGCCCCCGACGCGCGCGAACACGCTGATGAGACTGCCGCCGAAGCCGAGGCCGACCAGGGCGGCCACGTCGCCGGTGATCCAGTAGTACACCGCGACCCCGAGCAGCGCCAGGCCGACGACGAGCAGCCCGGTGACCGAGCCGCCGCGGAAGGCCACCTTGAGCGCCGGCCCGAGACCCTTGCGCGCCGCCTCGGCGGTCCGCACGTTGACGCGCACGCTGACCATCATGCCGATGTACCCGGCGGCCGCGGAGAGCACGGCGCCGACCACGAAGCCGACGGCGGCGTGCCAGCCGTACGTCCAGTCCTTCATCAGGCCGAGGGCCACCAGGAGGATGACGAACACGACGACGCCGACCACGGCGATGGTGCGGTACTGGCGGTTGAGATACGCCTTGGCGCCCTCCTGTACGGCGCCCGCGACCTCCTGCATGCGGGCGTCGCCGGCCGGCAGGGCCAGCAGCCACCTGATGAGCAGCACGCCGTACACGACGGCGATCAGCCCGCAGATGACGGCCACGAGGATGGCGTTGTCAGATACGAACTCGGACACTTGCTGGCTCCTTTCCGAACCCCTCCGATGCGGGCGCGGGGCGGTCGCGCCCGCCGTCGCCGGCCCCTATCCCAGGTACTTGCCGATGAGCAGGTCGAGCTTCTTCCTGGTCGCGGGCGGGATCAGCTCCGCCGGCGTGTTGATGGCATGCTCCACCGCGTGGCGGCAGGCGCAGTCGCGCTGCCGGTCAAGGGCGACCACGGCGCGGCGCACGATCGCCTGGGCCGTGGCGACGTTGCGGCGGACGTTCTCGAGGACCGTCTCAAGAGTGACGTCCTCCTCCCCCTCATACCAGACGTCGTAGTCGGTGACCATGGCCATGGTGGCGTAACAGAGCTCGGCCTCGCGCGCCAGCTTGGCCTCCTGCAGGTTGGTCATGCCGATGATGTCGAAGCCCAGGCTGCGGTAGACCCTGCTCTCCGCGCGCGTGCTGAACTGCGGCCCCTCGATGCACACGTAGGTGCCGCCCTCGTGCACCGTGGCCCCGGCGGCACGCCCGGCCTCCGCGACGACCCCGCTCGTGTACGGGCAAAACGGGTCGGCGAACCCCATGTGCACCACGACCCCCTCACCGAAGAACGTGCTGGGGCGGGCCTTGGTGCGGTCGAAGAGCTGGTCCGGCACCACCACGTCGAGGGGCTTGAGCTCCTCGCGCAGGCTGCCCACGGCGCTGGCGGAGAGCACGTAGTGCACCCCCAGCGCCTTCATGCCCCAGATGTTGGCCCGGTAGTTGACCTCGCCCGGCAGGATCCGGTGGCCACGCGCGTGACGGGGCAGGAACGCCACATCGACGCCGTCCACCTCCCCCAGGAAGTACGAGTCGGAGGGCGCACCGAACGGGGTCTCGAGGACGACCTCGCGCGCGTTCTCCAGAAGCTCGTAGAACCCGGAGCCGCCGATCACCCCGATGCTTGCCGACTCCGTGACTGCTGCCACGCTGCCTCCCTTCGGACGTTGCCCCGCGCGGAGTATACACACCACTCCGCGCGACACCGCACGACGACCCCGTTGCCGCCCTCCGTCAGGAGCGCCCGATGACGAGCCTGAGCGGGTCGACCTCGTCGCGCAGGATCCTGAGCTCCTCCTCGGTCGGCAGTTCGGTGCACCCGAGCTCGTCCGACACCAGGAGCTCGAAGCCGGTCTCGCTCTGCACCTTGTCGACGTCCACATGGGGGTGCAGCGACTCGATCGTCATCGCCTTCGTCTTCTCGTCGAAACCCATCACCGCCAGGTCTGTGACGATCTTGTAGGGGCCGCCCTCGGGCAGGCCGGCGGCCTCGCGCGCACCCGCGCCCGTCAGGTAGCCAGGGGTGGTGATGAAGTCGCACTTCTCGACGAACCGTGTCTTGCTGTGCACCGTCATGATCATCGTGTTCCAGCAGAACGAGGCGAAGTCGTTGGCGCCGCCGCTGCCCGGGAAGCGGACCTTGGGCTTCTCGTACTCGCCGATACAGGTCGAGTTGATGTTGCCGAAACGGTCGATCTGCGCGCCACCGAGGAAAGCGTAGTCCACCTGACCGCGCTCGCAGGTGCTCATCGCGTCGACCATGCCGGCCGCCATGACGGCCCGGTAGAACGTCCGCGAGTCGCCGACCGAGATGGGCATCTCGGGGAGCTGCGGCGCCAGCCCGCCCGCCTCGAAGATGACGACGAGGCTCGGGGCGCCCGTCTTCTGGGCCAGCATGGCCGCGGCACACGGGGCACCCGTGCCGACGGCCACCGTCTTGCCGTCCTCGAGGTAGCGCGCCGCGACGCAGATCATCAGTTCCATCGTGTTGAAGTCGGCTGCCATGTCCTCAGGCTCCTTGGCCGGCCGGCGTCGCGGGCTGCTCCACCAGCTCGATCTTCCGTAGCTGCTCGATCCTCTCCGCACCCCCGCACAGCTCCACGTACTCCTCGAACGTCGAGACGCCGTAGATGTACTTGTCCAGGAACCGCTCGAGCTCGTCGGGATCCCTCTCGACCCTCATCCACTCCGCGAGGTGCTCCTCGTCGGAGAAGTAGAGGTAGGGCATGTTGCCCGGGTAGCTGCCGTGGGGGACCTCGACGACCGCGTCCACCATGTAGAAGGGGATGGACGTGAGACTCGGGTCGTCGCGGATCACCGCCTCGTCGACGATCCGCTCCGTGGTGATGATGAGGTGCTTGGCCGCCCGCGAGAGCTCGTGGTCGGCGACCGAGATGCCCTTGTACACGGCGTTGCCGAACTTGTCGGCGTAGTGCACGTGGATGGCGGCCACGTCCGGCCACAGGGCGGGCACGGCGCAGAGCGTCTTGCCCGTGAACGGGCACTCCACCGCCTTGGCGGCCGAGCGCGTGAACGTGTCGGTGCCGAGCATGCTGCGCGTGAGCCCGTAGGAGACCCCCTCGCCGGCCGCCCGCAGACGCGCCGCGAGGGCGTAGTTGCTCCAGTCGGCCACCTGGACCTCGCCGGACTGCATGTAGCGCCGGGCGTTGGGCGACAGACCACGTGCCTCGAGACCGACGATGTACGCAGCATCGAGGCGGTCGAACACCTTGCCGGCGCAGAGGATCTGGAAGTCGTGCGTGGTGGTATGCCCGGAGAAGCCCAGTCCCCGGCGCCCCTGCCGCAGCAACTCATGACAGACGGCGGTCGGGATGCGGTTGGCGCCGAACCCTCCCGTAGCGAAGTAGCAGCCGTCGGTGACGAAGCGCTCCACCGCCTCCTTGACGCTCATGCGCTTGTCGACCATGGCGCGTGACTTCGAACGGAAGAACTCCCGGGCCTTGTCCGGATCGGGGTCCATGAACAGCGGGCCCTTGCCTTCGTCCAGCACTCTCATACGCCTTCCTCCAACTTCCGTCCGCCCTCGGGGACAGGGGCGGCGAGGTCCGTTCCCACCCACAGCCGCAAGGTTATATCAACGGACGTGGCCGGACCCGCCCCGGCCACCTCGCCGACGCCGGGGACGGGTTTTCGCGACCGCCGGTTGCGGTATGCATGCGCCATCACGTCGTCGCGGAGGGGACCTGAGGTGACCAAGCTGAGAGACCAGTTCAGCCGCAAGAAGTGGAAGGACTGCTGCGGCAAGGGCTGCAAGAAGTGCGCCATCGCCCAGGCCTACCAGGAGGAGTACGGCCGCAAAGACGGGCTGGAGCGGCTGAACGCCGACCGCAAGGCGGTCAAGAAGGGCGGCAAGAAAGGCGGCAAGAAGGCCAGGGCCTGACGCGGCCGTCGCCCGACGCGAGCGCCGCGCCCCGGCGCTCCGGTCAGATCCCGGCGATGACCGTGGCGAGGTCGCGGCTGAACTCGCTGCCGGCCACCGTCGGCCAGACCTCGGGGAAGGTGAGCACGAGCCGCTCCATCTCCTCCTGGCGGGCGACCATGTACCGGGCCACGCCGGGCGCTACCACGACCTCGACCGGCCCGGGCAGGTCGTGCCCCTCGTGGCGCCACGTGCCCCAGGTGAGGTAGTCGCGCAGGATGCCGCTGGTGACGACCGCGTCCTGCAGGTCGCCGAGGTGGTCCTGCAGACCCTTGACGCGCTTGATGAGCGGGCGGGCGCCTGGGCCGAGCACGTCCTCGAAGAACTCGAGCGAGTAGCGCAGTCCCTTGCACGCCTTGCGCAGGGCGTGGAAGCGCGGCAGCGGCGTCTCCAGCCCGCCGAGCCGGCCCTCGAACGCCCATACCATGCCCATGTCCTGGTACAGCACGCCCGGCAGCACCTGGGCCACGCGCTGGGGGCGTGGCGTGACGGGGTCCTGCGGAGCCAGGGCCTCCGTGGGGCCGTGGAGCAGCTCCAGGGTGGAGTCGACGAACCGGCGGTACCGGTCGCCGTCCAGATACGTGACCAGCCGCGCACGCTGTCTGTCACGCTCGGCCTGCCAGGCCTCCATGAGCCCGTCGAGGTCGCCGGCGCGATCGTCGGGCAGCGCGTCCAGGTACGCCTGGGTCTTCTCGCTGAAGACGTCCAGATCGCGGACGGCGCCGAGGGTGCGACCGGTGCGGCGCAGCCCCCTGAGCACGGGCCGCATCACCGCCGGGTCGAGATAGTCGGCGAACACGCGGAGAGCCATGCGCATGCGTCTCGTGGAGACGCGCATGTCGTGCAGCTGCTCCGGGTCCTCACCGAGCCGGGTGCCGTCCTCGTGTTCGAGCATCCTGGCGAGATGGAACGCGAGCGTCTTGACCGCCGCCTCCGTCATGGTGTCGGACGAGAGGATGTCGGGGCGCTTCCTGCGCTCGGCCGTGGCAGCGGATCCCGGATCGACGGCCTCGTCGCCGTAGATGCCGGCCCCCTCGACGCGGTAGCGGGCGAGCCAGTAGCGGACGCGCCGGTCGGAGAGGCCGGCGACGCGGCCCGCCTCGACCTGCGAGAGGCCGCGGTCGAGCGCGAGCAGCGCCCGGGCGCGCCGCGAGCGGGGGCCGTCCGCCGAGGCCTGGGCCTCGTGCACGGCGCGTTCGGCGGCGCTCATGAGCACGCCGTCGTCGTCGCCTCCGTCCAGCTCGAGTGCACGCGTGAACTTGGCGCGCCCCTCGGGGACGAGGCCCCGTCCCTCGCGCAGCGCGGCCGCGAGCGCGGCGACATCGTCCTCGTCACCCTCGCCGCGCGCCTCAACCTCGACCTCGAGCCAGCCGTGCTCCCCGCCGGCCGCCTGCGCCGTGACCCGGTCGAGACTGAGCTCGGCGATCTCCCTGCTCCCCCGGCGCACGACCCGGGCCACTCGCACCTGCGACAACGTGAGCATGGTCTCGAGCGGGTCACCGCCGGTGTGGGCCTCGACGCGCCGGCGCAGCTCCCCGGCCGGCAGGTCGGCGACGGGCGCGTCGGCGGCCACCGACGCCTCGATCTCCTCGCGTCTCAGCACGCCGTCCTCCGGCACCGTCAGTTGCTTCAGTGTCAGGCGCACGCCCCGGTCACTCACGCGCCGGCGCAGGTAGTACCCGGCGTGCAGGAGGCGACGGTCGTCGGTGTCGAGGAAGACATCGGCGTCGCGGCGTGTCTGCCCGGGCTCGACGGCGCAACCGGCCAACGTCTCCACCGCCGCGAGCTCCGCGAAGGTCGCCTCGTCCGGCACCAGCAGCTTGGCCTCGACCTCCATCGTCACCGCCCCTGCAGCAGCGAGGGGGGCAGCAGCCATACCAGGCGCCCGCCGCCGGCCACGAACCCGGTCACGTCGACGCGGGCCAACCCGCCCTTGCGCATCGCCACGTCGCCGCCGCCGATCAGGGTTCCGATGGTCTCACTGAAGTCGGGTTCGTGGCCGACCACCATGAGCGACTCCGGCGCCCCGTGCGCAGCCGCGATCTGCTCCAGGCGGGCCACGTCGAAACCCGGCGCGAGACGGGCGTCTTCGACGAGACGCCCCTCCAGCCCGAGCCCCGCGCTCACGATCTCCGCCGTGCGGCGCGCCCGCGCGAGCGGACTGGTCACGATCACGTCGGGCGCGAGGCCCAGCGCGTGAAGCGCCTCGGCCTCACGCCGCACTTCCTCCTCGCCCGCCGCGGTCAGCGGGCGCGCCGCGTCGTCGCCGTGCCAGGCGGCGCGCTCCTCGGCCTTGCCGTGCCGCAGCAGATAGAGCCTCATCAGACACGCTCGTCGTTGGCCAGCGCCTGCTCGCGCGCCTGGCTCACGAACCACTCCTGGGCGTTCAACGGCTCCGCGCCGTCTGCCGGCCGGACGCGCGTCCACGAGCCGTCGGCGCCCAGGACACGCGTCTTCGCCGTGTCGCCCAGGTACGTCGGCAGGATCTCGTCGCGCAGGCGTCGCCTGATGCCCTCGTCCTGGACCGGGAAGAGGATCTCCACGCGCCGGTTGAGGTTGCGCGGCATGAGGTCGGCGCTGCCCAGGATGACCTCCTCGTCGCCCCCGTTGCGGAACCAGTAGATGCGGCTGTGCTCCAGGAAGCGGCCCACGACGCTGTGCTCGCTGATGTTCTCGCTCACGCCGGGCACACCGGGTCGCAGGCAGCACATGCCACGCACGTTGAGCTCGACCTTCACGCCCGCCTGGGAGGCACGGTACAGCTTGCGGATCATCGGCTTGTCGACCAGCGAGTTCATCTTGAAGATGAGGTGGGCCTCGCGTCCCGCCTCCGCATGGGCGATCTCGCGGTCGATCCGCGCCGCGATGCCCTGGCGCAGGTTCACCGGAGCCACCAGCAGCTTGCGGTACTCGGTCGCCTGCCCGCCGCCGGTGAGGTGGTTGAACACGAGCCCGGCGTCCGCACCGATGTCGTCGTCCGCCGTGATGTAGCCCAGGTCCGTGTACTGCCTGGTCGTCACGCTGTTGTAGTTGCCCGTGCCGAGATGGGTGTAGCGGCGGATACGGTCGCCCTCGCGGCGGATCACCTGGAGCGCCTTGCAGTGCGTCTTGAGGCCGATGAGGCCGTAGACGACGTGCGCACCCTCACGCTCCAGCGCTTTGGCCCAGCCGATGTTGCTCTCCTCGTCGAAACGCGCCTTGAGCTCGACGAGCACGGCCACCTGCTTACCGTTCGCCGCCGCCTCCATGAGCTGCTCCACGGCGGGCGCGTTGCGGCCGACCCGGTACAGGGTCTGCTTGATGCCGAGCACGTCGGGGTCGTCGGCCGCGGCGCGCAGGAACTCGACCACGGGGTCGAAGGAGTCGTACGGATGATGGAGGAGCACGTCGCGGTGGCGGATGGCGGCGAAGATCTCCGGGCCCTCCAGTCCGGCCAGCGACGGCGGTACGGACTGTACGAGCGGACCGTACTTGAGGTCCGGCCTGTCGATGGAGCCCGCGCCCCAGAGGCTGCTGAGGCCGAGCGGCGGACGCACCTCGTAGACGTCGGAGTCGTCGAGCTCGAGGTTGTCGGTGAGGATCTCCCTCACGCGCGGCGACATCCGCTCGTCGATGGTGACGCGGATGACCGAGCCGAAGCGCCGCCGACGGACGAACTGCTCGATGGTCTCGAGGAGGTCGTCGGCCTCCAGCTCCTGGATGGCCAGCTCCGCGTCACGGGTGACCCGGAACGCGTGTGACTCCACGACGTCGAGCCCCGGGAACAGCGTCGCCAGGTTGGCCGCGATGACCTGCTCGAGCCAGGTGAACCACAGGTGCTCCGCACCGTCGTCCGGCCCCGGCGCGGAGCTGGGGGCGGGTACGGGGACGAGGCGCGGCAGCGAGTCAGGCACCTTGACGCGCGCGAAGCGCTCGTCCCCCTCCGCGTCCCGCAGCAGCACCCCGAGGTTGTGGCTCATGTTGGAGATGTGCGGGAACGGGCGCCCGGGGTCGAAAGCGAGCGGGGTGAGCACCGGGAAGACCTGCTCCTCGTAGTAGTGGCGCAGGTGCCCCCTCTGCCCCGCGTCGAGATCCGCGTAGTTGACGATGTGGACACCCTCGGCCTCGAGCTCGGGCAGGAGCTCGCTGAAGCACTCGCGCACATGCTGCATCAGGCTCCGGGCCCGCTCCTGGACGAGCGGCAGCAGGCGCTGCGGCGTGTAACCGTCGGCGGCCGCCAGGGTCACCCCGGCCTCGACCTGCTGGCGCAGGCCCGCGATGCGCACCATGAAGAACTCGCCGAGGATCGACCCGACGATACCGACGAACTTGACCCGCTCCAGCAGCGGGTTGGCGGGATCGCGCGCCTCGTCGAGCACCCGGTCGAAGAAGTCCAGCAGACTGAGCTCGCGGTTGATGTAGAGCTCCGGGTCGCGGAGATCGGCGTCGGTGAGGTCAGCCGCGGCCGCCAGCTCTCCGGTGAACTCCTCCTGCGCGGCCCGGGTGACCGCCTTGACCGCCTCCCGCCCCCGGTATTCGTCCGCACGAGTGCTGCCGTCTGGCCCCATGAGCGGTGTACCTCCTCACCCGCCGGAGCGCGGACGTCCGCGCCGCGGCCTGCGTGGTCGACTCCGGCCCTGCGGAGCCTGGCAGGACAGTATACCGCGCGGCGGCGGCCGGCGACGACGCCCCGCGGGCGTCACGGCCGGCCGCCGCCGCGCTTCGTCGGCCCTCAGTAACCGAGGTTCTCGACCCGCTCCACGCCGGGCACCACGTTCTTGAGGTGGCGCTCCACGCCGTTGGTCAACGTGAGCTGGGACATCGGACATCCCGCGCAGGCGCCCTGAAGACGCACCTGGACGACGCCGTCGTCCAGCACGTCGATCAGCTCGATGTCGCCGCCGTCGGCCTGCAACGCCGGACGGATGTCGCTCAAAGCCTTCTCGACCTGCTCCTTGATCTCTGCCATGTGTGTTGTCACCTCCCCGTCGCCTGCGGGCGACCTCCGGGGCGCACGCGCGTCACCGCGCACGCGCCAGGGCCGCGAACGTCGTGGTCTGGAGCTCCTCAGTGAGGAGCGTCTCGACACCGTACCAGAAGTCGTGGGTGTCGCAGCCGTCGTCGGTGCACGGTTCGACCCGCTGGCGACAGCGGCACAGCAGAATGGGACCCTCCACGGCCTCGTACACGTCGCGCACACTGATCTCGCCGGCGGGACGCGCCAGCGTGACGCCTCCCTGCGACCCGCGCTGCGTGCGCACCAGGTCGGCCCGGGCGAGGTCGTGGATGACCTTCGCCAGCCGGGCCCCCGGGATGCGCTGGGCCGCCGCGATGTCGCCGGTGTGGAGCACCGCGCCGGGTTCGTGACGCGCCAGCTCGAAGACGGCGCGGACCGCGTAGTCGGCCTGGGCTGAGAGTCTCATGACGTCATTTTACCCTAATTGACAGACAATATCCGATTAGTCATCTTTGACCATCGTCAAGCGACCGTGGCGATCCTGGCGCCGGCTCCGGCCTCGCCGTCCCTCAGACCTCGTCCCAGGCCCAGAGGAGGTTCTCGCGGTGGACGGCGGCGTACACGTCGTCCACGACGACGCCCTCGGCCAGGAACCGCTCGACGGGCAGGTCGAGCTCATCGCGACCGACGCCCGAGGATTTGGCGGCCGCCACCGCCCCGTAGACGCCGGCGATGTAGCGCTCGTCGGCGTCGATGACGCCCCTGTCCATCACCGGTCCGTGCGCGGGGACGACCAGGTCGACGGGGAGTCGTCTCAGGTACTGCAGCGTCCGGATCCACTCCGGCGCCGCCGCGCTGGCAGAAGTCGGGCAGCGGCCACTCCACGGCGTCGCCGCCGAGCAGGAGACGGCTCTCGGGCAGGAACACCGCCAGCGAGTCCTCGCTGTGGCCGGGCGCGTGGAGGAGGTGCACATCGCCGCAGGCGTCCTCGTACGTCAGCCGGTCGCCGAAGACCACGCGAGGCAGGGGGACGCCCCCGGGCGGCGGCCTGCGCGAAGACTCGTCCCCGTCCCGCAGTTGCGCCTCGATCAGCCCCGGGCAGGCCCGCTGCGCGACGATGTCGGCCCCGGCGAACGCGCCGTTGCCGAACACGTGGTCCCAGTGATGGTGGGTGTTGACGACGACGACGCGCCGGCCCCCTGCCTCACTCGCCACGAAGTCCGCCACGGGTGCGACCTGCGCCGGACCGCTCAGCGTGTCCACCACCAAGGCGAGGCGGGAGATGAGCACCACGACCGACGCCGTCGGGAATCCCTCGACGTCGACCACGTGCGCCCAGACACCCGGCGCCAGTCCCTTCAGCATCCCTGCTCCCTCGTCGCCTGTCCCGCGGCTGCGCCATGGGCGCCCGCGCGGGCCCCGGGCCGGGCGGCGGTCAGCGCACGATCGTGACCACGTCCGGGGCCAGCGTGAGTCTCTCCACGCCGTCGCCGGTGACGACCCACGTGTTCTCCACGCCGACCGCCCCGATCCCCGGAAGGACGAACTTGGGCTCGAGCGCGAACACCATGCCGGGCTCGAGTGCAAGCCTGCTGCCGGAGAGCACCGGCAGCTCGTCGAGCTCGATGCCGACGCCGTGACCGACGTAGGGCACCTGACCGACGCCGTGCCCCATGAAGTGCGCCGCGAGGCCCGCCTCGGCGGCGGCCTCGCGGGCCGCGTCCCAGACGACGCTGCACGGCGTCCCCGGCCGCGCCGCGACCGTCGCCGCCTCCTGCACGCGCAGGGCGGCGTCGTGGGCCCGCAGGAGCTCTGCGTCGAGCGGGCCCAGCGAGTACATGCGCGTGAAGTCGGCCATGTAGCCGTCGCGCACGGGCACGAAGTCGAAGACGACCGGCTCGCCGCGCCCGATGCGGCGGAAGCTCGGCCCCTGCGCGACCGACGGGCTGAGCCCGGCGCCCGCGAGCGGCGTGTCGAGATAGCTCGGCACGCAGCCGCTGAGCCCGGTCAGCAGCTGGCCGTAGAACATCTCCTGGTTGAAGCCGCGCATGCGGATGAAGCCCTCATGCCCCAGGCGCCGCGCTTCGGCCTCGACGCGCCCAGCGAACTCGACCTCGGTGAGGCCCTCCTCGAGCAGGTCCGGGAGGAGACGGCTCACCTCGTCGGCGACGCGGGCCGCGGCGCCGATGCGCTCGATCTCCCAGGCGGACTTGACGGCGCGGTGGCGCACGACGGCGCGGCCGACGTCCTCGAACGCCGCCTCCGGGAAGAGGTCCTCGAGGCGCCGGAAGCGCAGCACCGGCAGCACGTCCAGCTCGAGCCCGAGACGCGCGGGCAGGGAGTCGTAGCGGTCCTCGATCGCCGCCGGCAGGTCCCGGACCGACGCCAGCGCGACGACCGCGCCGAGGGCCGACTCGCGCCGCGCCCGCGCCACGACCTTGCGTACAAAGAGCGTCGGCTGACCTTCCGCCGGCACGTACAGGTACGACTGCTGGACCGTGCCGGCGTAGTAGTAGAGATCGGCGTTCTGCTGCAGGAGGGCGGCGTCGAGATCCTGCTCCCTCAGGACCTCCTGGAGACGGACGATCCGCCGTTGCAGCTCAGCCGCCGGCACAAGCGCCGCGCGCGGCTCCACCGCCTCAGGCGCGCAGTGGTCCGTCATGCGGCGCTCAACCTGAGAAGTTCGCCACACGCCATGCCGTGATGACGACCAGGACCAGGACGATGCCGGCGACGGCGAGACCGTCGATCGTCCCGAACGGCCGCCGGGGATCCTTGCGCCCGCCGAGCATCATCGCGAAGACGGTCACCGCCCCGGCGAGCAGGCCTCCGATGTGCGCCTGCCACGACACACGTCCGGCGGAGAACGTGAACATGAGGTTGATGACCAGCAGGAAGAGCACGTTGCCGAGCAGCGCGCGCGACTGGAAGTCCCGGCCACGGTTGAGGAACGCGTGCACGGCGAGGGCGCCGAAGATGCCGAAGATCGCCCCGGAGGCGCCGACGACCAGGGAGTCCACCGGCGCGGCGACGAGGACGAGCACCGAGCCCGCCAGTCCCGAGATCAGGTACAGCACCACGAACTTGAGCCGGCCGACGGCGACCTCCATGTACCCGCCGACGACCCACAGGGCCCACATGTTGAAGGCGATGTGCAGGATCCCGTCGTGCAGGAACATGGCCGTGAACATGCGCCAGTACTCGTGCTGCACGAGGACCGCCGCCGGCCAGAGCGCTCCGAGGCGGAGCATGGCCTGGGCGGAACCGCCGCCCATGATCCCCGTGGCGCCGGTGAGGAGCTCGAGCACGAAGACGAGGAGGTTGAGCCCGATGAGGACCTTCGTCACCGAGAGCCCGCCGTGCGATCCAGGCCCCGCGGCGCTCCACCGTGACCGGGTCTGTGCCCGTGTGACCACCCGCGCGCGCGAGCCGCGGGCGTTCTGCTGCCGGACGCACTCCGGACAGCGGAACCCGACCGGCGCCGCGATCATGCACTCGTGGCAGATGGGACGTCCACAGTTGGAGCACGAGACGCCCGTCTCACGGTCGGGATGCCGGTAGCAGTACCGGACCTCGAGGTCCTCCGGCATCCTCGTCGGGAAGTCGGGCGGCGTGTCACCGCCGGGGAACCTGCGCACCTCGCCCGTGGTCATCCCTCCATGAGTCCGGGCAACCGGACGAACAGATCGCGGAGCCAAGGGGGCATGGCGCAGGCGCGGCCGGTGTCGCGCTCGCATACGGCGAGCCGCGTCCAGCCCGTCACCAGCAGCAGACCGTCGTCGCGCTCGATCTCGTACTCGAGGGCGAACGACGCCGGACCTACCGCGACGAGCGTGGCGCGCACGGTGAGCAGGTCGTCCACGCGCGCCGGCCGATGATAGCGGAGGCGCGCCTCCACGACCGGCAGGATCACGCCCTGCTCGCGGATGCGGAGGATGGGCCAGCCGAGCGCCCGCAGCCACTCGACGCGCACGACCTCGAAATAGGTGAGGTAGGCGGCGTAGTAGACGACCTGCTCGGCGTCCGTGTCCGCGTAGCGTACGCGCACATGCGTCTCGTAGCTCGGTGGTGGCGAGGACGGCAGGCTCACGTGGGGGAGTCTAGCACGGCCTCCGCGGACACGCGCCGGGACGGACGTCCGCGTCCGGCGGCACGATCCAGTACGCGCCGGGGGCGGGGCGCCACGGCGCCCCGCCCCCGGCGATGCTCATGGTGGGAGGTCAGGCGAACGCGATCGGAGCGACCTCGTCGAAGATCGCCATGGCCGCGTCCAGGTCCTCGTCGCTGACGTTGAGGGCCGGCAGCATGCGGAAGCAGTTGCCGAACGCCCCCGCACCCATCACGATGAGGCGCCGCTTGATGCACTCGGCGATGAAGGCCTTGGCGGCGGCGGGGTTCGGGTCCTTGGTGCCCGGCATGACGCACTCGATCGCCATCATGAGACCCTTGCCCCGGACCTCACCGATGGCCGGGTAGGTCTGCTGCAGCTTCTCGAAGTACGCCTTGAGCTTGTCGCCCTGCCGGGCGGCGTTCTCGAGCATGCCGTCTTCCTTGATCGCCTCGATGGTGGCGACGGCCGCCGCACACCCCACCGCGTTGCCGCCGTAGGTGCCGCCCATGGAGCCGGCCATGCATTTGTCCCACAGCTCGGCGCGCGCCGCGATGGCAGCGATCGGGTAACCGGAACCGAGGCCCTTGGCGCTGGTGATGATGTCGGGCTTCACGCCGTAGTGCTCGAGGCAGAACCACTTGCCGGTCCGGCCGATGCCGGCCTGGATCTCGTCGATGATGAGCAGGGCGCCGATCTCGTCCGCGATCGCGCGCAGACCCTGCATGAACTCGGCGGTGGGCACGACGAAACCGCCCTCGCCCTGGATGGGCTCGACGATGATGCAGGCCACGTCGTCGCCGACGATCTCGGCGCGCAGCACGCGGCGGACGTCTTCCAGCGCGTAGGCCGTCGGATCCTCCGACGCCGGCGTGCGGAAGGGGTAGCAGTACCGGGCGTGATGGATACCGCCCATGAGCGGCTCCATGTGGCCGCGGTAGTGGACCCCCGAGCAGGTCAGCGCCATGGCGAGATGCGTACGACCGTGGAAGGCCCCCTGGAAGGCGATGACGTTGGTCCGCCGGGTGGCCTGCTTGGCCAGCTTGACCGCGTTCTCGACCGCCTCGGCGCCCGAGTTCTGGAAGAGGACCTGGTCCATGCCCTCCGGCAGGATCTCCTGCATCTTCGCGGCCAGGTCGAGCATGGGCTGATGCCGCCACACGCCCATCTGCGCGTGCGACACCTTGGCCGCCTGCTCCTGCACGGCGGTGACCACCTTGGGGTGCGAATAGCCGGTGCTCATCACGGCGATGCCCATGACGAAGTCGAGCCACTTCTGGCCCTCGGTGTCGGTGACCCAGCTCCCTGCGGCGCTCTCGGCCGTGAAAGGAGCCAGTGGAGCCAGGAAGTACGGCATGTGCTTCATGTAGGCGGGCTTGTCCGTCATCACACGACCTCCAGGTAGGACGTTCTGCCTCGGGAATGGGAGCGCGACGACACCCCCACGGCTCAGGCAGGACTCTATCAGAGCCACTTCGTCGAACACGCGCCACGTCAACGTACGCGCGAGCAGACAATGAAGGGTCACTTGGCCATTTTGGACAATGCGCGACCCTGTGCGAATCTGCGCGGGCGTGTTGACAAACGCCCGATCGAGGCGGAGAATCGTGACGCGATTCACAATGTTAGTTCCGTAACGAACTTGCACGACGAGGCCACACCCACCGCCCGGGAGCCTTGGTGGTATCGAGAAAGACCGTATCGCGCCTGAGCCGCTACCGTCGCCTGCTGCGGACCCTACAGACCGACGGCATCGAGAGCATCTACTCGCACGAACTCGCCCGCCATGCGGTCGTCACCGCAGCCCAGGTCCGTCGCGACCTCATGGCGATCGGCTACTCCGGCAGCCCCAACAAGGGATACGACGTGACCGCCTGCGCGGAGAGCATCTCCCATTTTCTGGACGGCTCCGTGCGGCAGGACGTGGCACTGGTGGGCGTGGGCAATCTCGGACACGCCGTTCTGGCGCACTTCGCCGACGAGAGCCCGTCGGTCCGCATCGTGGTGGCGTTCGACGTCGACCCGGGGCTCACCGGCACGACGATCCACCAGGTGCGCTGCTTCGACGCTTCGCTCATGGAGCGGATCGTGCGAGAGCACGGCGTGCAGATCGCCGTGCTGGCCGTCCCCGGAGACGTCGCCCAGGAGGCCGCCGAGACACTCGTGCGCGCGGGCGTGAAGAGCCTCATAAGCTTCGCGTCGACGCCCCTGGCCGTGCCGGCCGACATCTTCGTGGAGTACATGGACATCACGGCCGCCCTCGAGTCGGCCGCCTACTTCGCCCGCCTCGGCGGACGCGGGGAGGCGTCGACCGACGGCGACGGCGACCTCGACCCGATGGTCAAGAGGCTGGAATCCCTGCTTGCGAGGTCAAACATGAAGCTCGAAGAACTGGCCGCCGGGATCGGCGCCGACGTGGTGACGCCGGGCAGGCCCGGGGGCACGGCGGTCGCCAGGGTCTACGCCGGCGACCGCGTCAGTGACCTGCTCAACGAGGCGTCAGACAAGACCCTGCTCGTCACCAACCTGGCCAGTGTGCAGATGTTGCGCGTCGCCGAGCTGATGGACGTACCCGGCATCTGCTTCGTGAACGGCGTGCGGCCTGACGCCGAGATGATCGAGCTGGCACGCGAGAACCACACCCTCCTCATGGTCTCGTCCCAGGGCGTCTTCGAGACCTGCGGACTGATCTACCGGGCGCTCGACGGGGGACGCGCCTGACGCGCATGGAGCACCTCGCCTACGACATACGCTGCGGCGACTTCACGAGCGCCGGCGCCGCGTCCCGCGACCTCAAGCAGCACCTCAAGCGCATCGGCGCCGAGAGCGAGGCCGTGCGTCGTGCCACGATCGCGGCGTACGAGGCCGAGATGAACGTGGTCATCCACGCCGAGGGCGGCGGCCGCCTGGAGGCGGCCGTGAGCGAGGGACAGCTTGACGTGGACGTGACCGACGAGGGCCCCGGCATCGCGGACGTCGATTCGGCCATGCGCGAAGGATGGTCGACGGCCTCCGCCGAGGCCCGGGCGCTCGGCTTCGGGGCCGGCATGGGCCTGCCCAACATCCTGCGCAACAGCGATCGCCTGAGCGTGACGTCCGCCCCGGACACCGGCACACGCGTGAGCTTCTCCGTCGTGCTGAGACCTCAGGCGACCGACCAGGGCGCGCGGCCGTCCTCGCTCGGCGTGATCGCCGAGCGCTGCAACGAATGCCGCCACTGCCTGGTCGCCTGCCCCACGGCCGCCATCCGCGTCCGCGACGCGCACCCCCAGGTGCTCGATCACCTGTGCATCGACTGCACCGCCTGCATCGCGGCCTGCCCGCACGATGCGCTCACCATGACCGACGCACCGGGAGCCCTCGGCGGCGGCGATCTCCTGATCGTGCCGCCGGCCCTGCTCGCCGGGTTCGGCGGGCACGACCCCGAGGCGGTGGCGGAGGAGCTGCGCGGCCTGGGCTACGACGAGATCCTCTCCGTGCACCGCTACGAGGACGAGTTGCGGCGCGCCGTCCTGGAGCGCGCCGCGAGCGGGGATGGACCCACACCCGTGATCTCCCCGGTCTGCCCCGCCGTGACCAACCTCGTCGAGGTCAAGTTCCCGGCCCTGCTCGAGCATCTCGCGCCCTTCGCCTCCCCGTGGGAGGCGGCGCAACAGGACCTGCTCGGGCGCGCCGCCACCTTCGTCGTCTCGTGCCCGAGCCAGCGCACGGCGCTGCTCGCCCAGCATCCCACCGCCCAGCGCGACACCGTGACGGCGGCGACCGTGCAGCAGGCCGTGTCGCCCCTCCTGGCGGCACGCGCCAGGTCCGGGTCCCGGAGGGCGACGGTCCCGCCTGAGCCGGGGCGCACTGACGATCTGCTCGTCGTGACCGGCGTGTCGCACACGACGGCGGTGCTGGAGGCGGTCGAGGACGACCGCCTCCCCGGCGTCTCGGTCATCGAGCCCTATCTCTGCGACGGAGGCTGCTTCGGCTCGCCGTTGCTGACTGAGGACGCCTACGTCGCCGCCTGGCGGTGGGCGACGACCGGAGGATGCGCGCCGGGCGCCGGGCGCCGGCATGACCGGGCGCACGCGTTCCGCGCCCGCCCCGGCATCCGCCTCGACGCCGACATGGCGGTCGCGATCCGCAAGCTGGCCCGGCTCGACGCCGAGACGACCGCCCTGCCGGCCAGGGACTGCGGCGTCTGCGGGGCGCCGACCTGCGCCGCGCTGGCGGAGGACATCGTGATGGGGCGCGCCTCGCAGACGCTCTGCCCTTACGTCATCCCGGAGGAGAAGGAGGACGGCGCATGAAGCTCGAGGACATCGCCCGCGAACTCGGACTCGCGGAGCTGACTCCTGAGATCTCCGCCGGCCGCGAGGCCGACATCGGGCGCGGGTACGCCTCGGACCTGCTCAGTGACGTGCTCGCGCACGCCCCCGAAGGCGGTCTGCTCGTCACCCTGCAGGTACACCTGAACGTGATCGCCGTCGCGAGCCACGCGGAGCTGGCCGCCGTGGTGTTCGCCGGCGGGCGCCGTCCTGAGGACGACGTCGTCGCCAAGGCGCTCGCCGAGGGCATCGCGCTGTACTCGACCCCGGCCGACACCTTCGACGTCGTCGGCCGGCTCTACGCCCTCGGTGTGAAGGGAAGCCATGCGTGAACGTCTGCTCCGCAGACCTGCACGTCCACACTGCGCTCTCGCCCTGCGCGGACACGGCGATGACGCCGCCGGCGATCGTCGCGGCGGCGCTCGCGGCAGGTCTTGACATGATCGCCGTCTGCGACCACAACAGCGCCCGCAACGCCGCCGCCGTACAGGAGGCCGCCGGCGAGCGTCTGGCCGTGCTCGCCGGCATGGAGATCACCACGCTGGAGGAGTGTCACGTGGTGGGGCTCTTCCCTGACGCCCGCACCGCCGAGACGGCGGCGGAGGAGGTGGGATCGGCTCTTCCGCCGGTCGATCCCGACTACGAGGCGTTCTTCGGGGTGCAGCTCGTCTGTGACGCGGACGGGCGGGAGTCCGACCGCGAACGGCGCGCCCTCGCCATGGCCACGCCGTTCACCGTGGACGCGGTCGTGGACCTGGTGCACCGGCACCGCGGGCTGGCGGTCGCGGCGCACATCGACCGCAGGAGCTTCGGCGTGATCGGACAGCTCGGGTTCTTCCCCGCCGACGCCGGCTTCGACGCGGTGGAGCTCTCACGGCACGTGCCGCCCGACTCGACGGCCGTGGCCGACTACGCGGTGCACGGCCTCCCGGTCCTGCACTCGTCGGACGCCCATTACCTGCACGACCTCGGCGCGGTGCGCACGACCGTGACCTGCCTCCGGCCTGACTTCGCCGAGCTCGTCCTCGCCCTGCAGGGCCTCGAGGGGAGGCGTATCGGCGATGCATGACCTCTCGTTGTACCTCCTCGACATCCTCGAGAACTCGGTGCGGGCCGGGGCGACGGTGATCGCCACGAGCATCGTCGTCGAGCGTGCCGACGACGCTCTCACCATCACCGTCGAAGACGACGGACCGGGGCTGCCGGTCGAGCCGGAGCAGGCCCTGGACCCGTTCTTCACCACCAAGGGTCACAAGAAGACCGGCCTCGGCCTCAGCCTCTTCCGCCAGGCGGCCGAAGCGGCCGGCGGCGGACTTGAGGTGGGACGCTCGGACGAGCTCGGCGGCGTGCGTGTGAGCGCGCGCATGAGCATCGTCAACGTCGACCGTCCGCCTCTCGGCGACATCGCGGCCTCTCTCGCCACGATGGTCGTCACCAATCCGGCGATCGAGTTCCGGGTCAGGGTCTGCGACGGCGGGGACCGCGTCTCGCTGCGCGGCCCGGACGTGGCCCGGCACCTTGCGGAGATCGTCGCGTTCCAGGACTCGCTGGCATGACCAGCAACGACATCTGTGGATCGAGCACAGCGGAATCAAGCGAAGGAGAGGGGAATGGCTGAAGCAGTGAACCAGTGCGCGGGCTGCACCGAGGAGGCGACCGAGGAGGAACTCCTCGAGCGCCTCGACGCGGTCATCACCGAGTACAAGGGCAAGCCCGGGGCGCTGATACCGGTGCTCCAGCTCGCCCAGGGCATCTTCGGGTATCTGCCCGAGGTCGCCCTCAAGCACATCGCGCGCCAGCTCGACAAGCCGTACAGCGAGGTGGCCGGCGTGGTGAGCTTCTACTCGTTCTTCACCACGGTCCCGCGCGGCAAGCACCTCATCCGCATCTGCCTCGGCACGGCGTGCTACGTGCGCGGCGGTGTGCAGGTGCTGGACGCGCTGAAGAAGGAACTCGACATCGACATCGGCGGCACCACCGAGGACCGCATGTTCTCGCTCGAGATCGGCCGCTGCTTCGGCGCATGCGGCCTCGCCCCGGTGATCATGGTCGACGAGGACGTCCACCACAGGGTCAAGCCGAAGCGGATCAACGACATCCTGGCCCAGTACGCCGGCGAACCCGTGCTGGCGGGCGCGGACGGAGGCAACGGGCGATCGGCCGCGGAACGGCTCGCCGAGCCTGTCGCGGGCAGTGAAAGGAGCGTCTGATGGCTGACAGGATCACCAGCCCCGACCAACTCAAGGCGCTGGCCGCGAAGGCCAAGGCCGACATCGACCTGCGCGAAGGCCGCAAGGAGACGCAGGTGACCGTGCACATGGGGACCTGCGGCATCGCCGCCGGCGCGCGTGAGATCGTCGCGGCCTTCATGGCCGAGCTCGCCGCCAACGGCGTGACGTCGACCAGCCTGCATCAGTCCGGCTGCGCCGGCCTGTGCGAGGAGGAGCCGATGGCCACCGTCACCACGGCCGACGGCACGCTGTACCGCTACGGCCTGCTGGACAAGGACAAGGTCCGCACCATCGTCGTCAATCACCTCGTCGGCGGTACCCCCGTCGAGGCCTACCTCATCAAGACCTGAGAGCGAGTGAACCGACCATGGCTGATGTGAGAAGTCACTTCCTGATCTGCACCGGCGGCGGCTGCATCGCCTCCGGCGCCCTCGACGTGAGCAAGGCGGTGCGCGAGGAGATCGAGGCGCGCGGCCTCGCCGGCGAGATCGACGTCGTCGAGACCGGCTGCCTCGGCCCCTGCGTCCAGGGCCCCGTGGCGCTGGTCTACCCGGACGGCGTCTTCTACCAGAACATCAAGGTCGACGACGTCCCCGAACTCGTCGAAGAGCACCTCCTCAAGGGGCGCGTGGTCGAGCGCCTCGTGAGCCACGCGCCCGGCACCGACCGGACCCAGGCCGAGATGGACGACATCCCGTTCTTCAACCGCCAGGTCAAGATCGTGCTGCGCAACTCGGGCATCATCGACCCCCTCAAGATCGACGAGTACATCGCCCGTGAGGGGTACCAGGCACTGGCCAAGGTGCTCACCGAGATGACGCCCGAGCAGGTCGTCCAGGAGATCCTCGACTCCGGCCTGCGCGGCCGCGGCGGCGCCGGCTTCCCCACCGGGATGAAGTGGCGCTTCGCCCAGCAGCAGGACAACGACGTCAAGTACATCCTCTGCAACGCCGACGAGGGCGACCCCGGAGCCTTCATGGACCGCTCCGTGCTCGAGGGAGACCCGCACTCGCTCATCGAGGGCATGACCATCGGCGCCTTCGCGATCGGCGCCCACCAGGGCTACGTCTACGTGCGCGCCGAGTACCCGCTCGCCGTGGAGCGGCTCGAGCACGCCCTCGGCCAGGCCCGCGACTACGGCCTCCTCGGCAAGGACATCATGGGGTCCGGCTTCGACTTCGACCTCGAGATCCGCATGGGGTCCGGCGCCTTCGTCTGCGGCGAGGAGACCGCCCTCATGACCTCGATCGAGGGCAACCGGGGCGAGCCGCGGCCGCGGCCGCCGTTCCCGGCCGTCAGCGGCCTCTGGGGCAAGCCGAGCGTGCTCAACAACGTCGAGACGTTCGCCAACATCGCGCCCATCATCCTCAAGGGAGCGGCCTGGTTCGCCAGCACCGGAACCGAGAGCAGCGCGGGCACCAAGGTCTTCGCCCTCGGCGGCAACGTGCAGCACACCGGCCTCGTCGAAGTGCCGATCGGCATGCAGCTCGGCGAGCTGGTCTACGAGGTGGGCGGGGGCATCCCCAACGGCAAGTCCTTCAAGGCGGCCCAGCTCGGCGGCCCCTCGGGCGGCTGCATCCCCAAGGAGCACCTCAACGTGCCGGTCGACTACGCCACCCTGCAGGAGCTCGGCGCCATCATGGGCTCCGGCGGCGTCATCGTCATGGACGAGGACACGTGCATGGTCGACATCGCCCGGTTCTTCCTCGAGTTCACCCAGGAGGAGAGCTGCGGCAAGTGCCCGCCCTGCCGCGTGGGCACGAAGCGGATGCTCGAGATCGTGGAGCGCATCTGCAACGGCGAGGGCGAGGAGGGCGACATCGAGCGCCTCATCGCCCTCGGCGAGACGATCAGCGAGACGGCGCTCTGCGGGCTCGGCCAGACCGCGCCCAACCCGGTGCTCAGCACCATCCGCCACTTCCGCCACGAGTACGAGGCCCACATCAAGGACAAGTACTGCGAGGCCGGCGTCTGTGCGACGATGTTCAAGTCGCCCTGCTCCAACGCCTGCCCGGCCAGCGTGAACATCCCCGGCTTCGTGAGCCTGGTCGGAGAGCAGCGTTACGACGAGGCGCTGAAGATGCATCGCGAGCGTAACCCGCTGGCCAGCATCTGCGCACGCGTCTGCTTCCACCCGTGCGAGAGCAAGTGCATGCGCTCGTCCCTGGACGGCGCGCTGGCGATCCGCCATGTCAAGCGTTTCATGGTGGAGCAGGAGAAGGAGCCGCAGCTGCCGGAGATCCGCGAGAGCGCCGAGAACGCGGCCCGCAAGGTCGCGGTCATCGGCTCCGGTCCGGCCGGCCTCTCCGCCGCCTACTTCCTCTGCCGCCTGGGCTACAAGCCGGTCGTCTTCGAGGCCGAGCCCAAGGCCGGAGGCATGCTGGTGCAGGCGATCCCGGCCTACAGGCTGCCGCGCCAGGAGCTCGAGCGTGAGGTCAAGATGATCGAGTCGATGGGCGCCGCCTTCGAATACGGCAAGGCGCTCGGCCGCGACTTCACGCTGCAGGACCTCAGGGACGAGGGTTACGAAGCCGTCTTCGTCGCCGTCGGAGCCCCTCAGGGCACCGGCATCGGCGTCCCCGGCGAAGACGGACCGGGGGTCTACGACGGGCTCTCCTTCCTCAAGGAGTACAACATCCACGAGAAGGGTGAGGTCGGCAAGAACGTCGCCGTGATCGGGGGCGGCAACGCGGCCATCGACGCCGCGCGCACCGCGCTGCGCCTCGGCGCCGAGAGCGTCAAGATCCTCTACCGCCGCACGCGGGCCCAGATGCCGGCGTGGGGCGAGGAGGTCAACGCCGCGGACCTCGAGGGCATCGACATCCTGACGCTCGTCGCCCCGGAGGAGATCCTCCGCGACGCCGACGGCAACGTCACCGGCGTGCGCTGCAAGGAGATGGTGCTGGGCGACTACGACCGCAGCGGACGTCGCCGCCCGGTGGCCGGCCGCAATCCGGACTTCGTGGTCGAGGCCGACACGGTCATCGCGGCCATCGGCCAGAAGCTCGACGCACCCGCCATCCTCGACGGCACCCCTGTGGAGCTCAACCGCTGGGGCTACCTCGCCGCGGACCCGAACACCGGCCAGACCTCGGTCGACTGGGTGTTCACCGGCGGCGACGCCGCGACCGGACCTTCCTCGGTGGTCGAGGCCATCGGCGCCGGCGAGAAGGCCGCCGCGGCGATCGACCAGTTCCTCACCGGCGCCAACCACGCCTTCTGGCGCCGCGACATCGAGCCGCCGACCTTCTTCGACCCTGACGCCGACCCGAAGCCGGTCGACCGCCATCAGGTCGAGGAGCTGGCCGTCGGCGCGCGTGTCACCAACTTCGACGAGGTCGAGCTGAGCTGGGCCGCGGAGGTCGCGCTCGCCGAGGCGAGACGCTGCCTGCGCTGCGACTACGGCAAGTACTGCTCGTGAGCAAGGAGAGCGAGAAGATGCCAACGCTTACCATTGACGGGATGCCCGTCGAGGTCCCCGAGGGCACGACGGTGCTTCAGGCCGCAAGACAGGCGGACGTGAAGATCCCGACCCTGTGCTACCTCGAGGACGTCCAGTCCATCGGAGCCTGCCGCGTGTGCCTGGTCGAGGTGGAAGGAGCGCGCACGCTGGTCGCCTCCTGCAGTCAACCGGCCACCGACGGCATGGTCGTCAAGACCAACACCGGCAGGGTGCGTGAGGCCCGCCGCACGGTGCTCGAACTGCTGCTCTCCGAGCACGACGGCAACTGCCAGGTCTGCAGCCGCTCGGCCGACTGCGAGCTGCGCTCGCTGGCCGACGAGCTCGGCATCGGCGACCTGCGGTACGAGGGCGAGAAGACCCTCAGGATCATCGACGAGAGCACCCCGGCGCTCATCCGCGACACCGGCAAGTGCATCGCCTGCCGTCGTTGCGTCACGGTGTGCAACGAGGTGCAGGAAGTGGGCGGTCTCTTCGCGCAGGGACGCGGCTTCGCCACGCTGATCGGCCCGGCCTTCGCCCAGAACCTGAGCGACGTCGTCTGCGTGCAGTGCGGCCAGTGTGCGGCCGTCTGCCCGGTCGGCGCCATCACCGAGCGCAGCGACATCGACCGGGTCTGGGCAGCGCTCGACGACCCGACCAAGACGGTCATCGTCCAGACGGCGCCGGCGATCCGCGCCGCCCTGGGCGAGTGCTTCGACTACCCGCCGGGCACCCTGGTGACCGGCAAGATGGTGGCCGCGCTGCGGCGGATCGGGTTCGACGCCGTGTTCGACACCAACTTCACCGCCGACCTCACCATCATGGAAGAGGGCACCGAGCTGCTCGGACGCCTCAAGAAGGCGCTCGTCGACGGCGAGGAGGTCGCGCTGCCACAGTTCTCCAGCTGCTCTCCGGGCTGGATCAACTACATGGAGCACTTCAACCCCGACATGCTGGCCAACCTCAGCACCTGCAAGAGCCCCCAGCAGATGTTCGGGGCCGTCGCCAAGACCTACTACGCCGAGAAGATCGGCGTGAAGCCCGAGGACATGGTGGTCGTCTCCATCATGCCGTGCACCGCCAAGAAGTTCGAGGCGGCCCGGCCGGAGATGAACGACAGCGGCGTCCAGGACGTCGACATCGTCCTCACCACCAGGGAGCTCGGCTCTCTCATCAAGCAGGCCGGCATCGACTTCCGCAGCCTGCCGGACGAGAAGATGGACGCGCCCCTGGGCATCAGCACCGGCGCCGCCGACATCTTCGCCAACACCGGCGGCGTCATGGAGGCGGCGCTGCGCACCGCGTGGGCGATCGTCACCGACTCCAAGCCCTTCCCGTTCCCCGACCTGCACGTGGAGCCGATCGCGGGTCTTGAAGGCGTCAAGACGGCGTCGGTCAAGGTCGACGGAGCGGTCGGCGACTGGGCGTTCCTCGACGGAGCGGAGCTCAAGGTGGCCGTGGCGCACGGCCTCGGGAACGCACAGAAGGTCATCGACCAGATCAGGAACGGCGAGGCCGAGTACCACTTCGTCGAGGTCATGACCTGCCCCGGCGGCTGCATCGGCGGCGGCGGACAGCCTCGGCTCACGACCAACGAGGTGCGTCGCAAGCGCATCGAGGCCATCTACCGCGAGGACGAGGGCCGCGAGCTGCGGCAGTCGCACGAGAACCCCGCCGTCTGCGCCCTGTACGAGGAGTACCTCGGGGCGCCGTGCGGCGAGATCTCCCACGATCTGCTGCACACCCACTACTTCGAGCACGACTGCGTCTGAGTCCTGAGGACACAGCCGACCGAGACAGCGGCCGGGCGCGTGGGCGGCGCGCCCGTGGGGCGGCTCCGGGAGACCGGAGCCGCCCCCGCGGCCGCCGTCGACCCTCCGCCCACCCGGTATAATCGAGAAGGAACATGAGCGCCGACCAGCCACTCATCCTCATCGTCGACGACGATTTCGACTTCCTCGAGATCAACCGCATCATCCTCGAGGGGGCCGGATACCGCGTGGCCACCGCCAGCAACCCCGACGAGGCGCTGACCCGCATCGACGTGGAGGCGCCGGCACTCGTCATCACCGACCTCATGATGACGAGCATCGACGCCGGGTTCGACTTCGCCGCCCGGCTCAAGGAGGACCCCCGCACTGCCGAGGTGCCCGTCATCATCAGCACCTCGGTGAGCAGCGCGCTGGGACTCGACTTCCGGCCGGAGTCCGCCGACGACCTGGAGAAGATGAACGTGGACGCCTACTTCGACAAGCCCATCGACGCGCGCGCGCTGCTCGCCAAGGTCGGCGAGCTCCTCGGTGCGCGGGACTGATGTGAGCGGAGGCAGACGATGAACGTCGAGATGACCCCCTGCATCGAGCTGGTCACCACCATCGGAGAGAAATGCCGCCGGTGCTACACCTGCGTGCGCGAGTGCCCGGCCAAGGCGATCCGGATCCTCGACGGTCAGGCGAGCGTGATCCAGACGCGCTGCATCGGGTGCGGCAACTGCGTGACGGTCTGCAGCCAGAACGCGAAGCAGGTCCTGAGCGGCATCGAAGACACCGAGGCACTGCTCACCGGCGAGGCCCCCGTGGCGGCGATCGTGGCGCCGAGCTACCCCGCCGAGTTCACGGAATGCAGCTCGGCCGCACTGGTCGAGGCCCTCCGCGAGCTCGGGTTCGCGAGCGTCCACGAGGTCGGCTTCGGGGCCGACCTCGTCGCCGCCGAGTACGCACGTCTGCTCGAGCAGGACGACGAACGCCACATCGCCACGACGTGCCCGGCGGTGGTCAGCTACGTGCGCAAGTACCACCCGGACATCCTCCACAACCTGGCACCGATCGTCTCGCCCATGCTGGCGAGCGCCCGGGTGCTGCACAAGAAGTACGGGCCCGAGCTCAAGATCGTCTTCATCGGGCCCTGCATCGCCAAGAAGGGCGAGTCCCGCTACGACCAGTTCGAGGGCGAGGTCGATGCGGTGCTCACCTACGTGGAGCTGCGCACGCTCCTCGCCGCCCGCGGTATCAGCCTCGACTCCCGCGACCAGTCCGACGACGACTTCGACCCTCCGCACGCCAGCCTGGGCGCCCTCTTCCCCATCACGCGCGGCATGCTGCAGGCGGCCGCCCTCGACGAGGACCTGCTGGACGGCGAGATCGTGAGCGCCGACGGCCACCAGAACCTCGCCGATGCCATCACCGACTTCGAGCACGGCGATACCGAGGCGCGCCTGCTCGACATCCTCTGCTGCGACGGCTGCATCATGGGCGCCGGCTTCGGCCGCGAGGCGCCCGTCTTCAAGCGCCGCTCGGATGTCAGCGCCGAGACCCGCTCCCGGCAGGCGAGGTTCGACCACGAGGCCTGGAAGGCCGCCGTGGAGGAGTTCGCCGACGTCGACCTCTCGCGCACCTTCGCGCCGTTCGACCAGCGGTTCGACGACATGCCGACCGAGGACGAGATCAAGACGATCCTGGGCCACATGCACAAGTACGACGACCAGGACGAGCTGGACTGCGGCGCCTGCGGGTACGACAGCTGCCGGGACCACGCCGTCGCCGTCTGGCAGGGCCTCGCGGAAGTCGAGATGTGCCTGCCGTATTCGATCGAGGAGCTGCACAAGACCGTCGACGAGCTGCAGGAGTCCAACCACTCGCTCAAGACCACCAAGGAGGCGCTGGTCAAGAGCGAACGGCTGGCGAGCATGGGCCAGCTCGCCGCCGGGATCGCGCACGAAGTCAACAACCCGCTCGGCATCCTGCTGCTGCACGCGAACCTGCTGCTGGAGGACTGTGAGGCCGACTCGCAGGAGGCCGAGGACGTCTCCCTCATCGTGAACCAGGCGAACCGCTGCAAGAAGATCATCTCCGGACTCCTCAACTTCGCCCGCCAGAGCCGGGTCGTCCGCCAGCCCACCGACCTCCCCGCCCTCATGGAGGAGGTCCTCCGCACGCTGCCGGTGAGCGACGGCGTCTCGGTCGAGGTCGTCGACAACCTGGACGACCCGGTCGCCGAGCTCGACAGCGACCAGATCGTGCAGGTGCTCACCAACCTCCTCACCAACGCCCAGCACGCCATGCCGGACGGAGGGACGATCGTCGTCACCCTGGACGACACGGAGGAGAACGTCTCCATCACCGTGCAGGATGAGGGCACCGGCATCGCCGAGGAACACCTCGACAAGCTCTTCAGCCCCTTCTTCACCACCAAGCAGGTGGGCAAGGGGACGGGGCTCGGCCTCGCCGTCACGCACGGGATCGTCAAGATGCACCGCGGCCAGATCACGGTGGAATCCAACGCCGATCCCTCCCGGGGACCGACCGGGACCACCTTCCACATGTCGCTGCCGAGACTCGAGGCGGAGACCGAGGTCGCAGCCAGTCTCCAGGAGATCACCGAACGATGAGCCCGTCCGAGACGACCACCCGCGAACGCCTCATGGACCCGCAGCAGACGACCCTCAGGGTCGTCATGGTGGACGACGAGGAGGCGCTCTGCCTGGGCGTGCGCCGCATCATCCAGAAGTACAAGGTGCACGTGGCGGACGTGCTCGTCGACGCCGACTACGACTTCCGTTACTTCACCAGCGGTGAGGAGTACCTCGCCTGGCTGGAAGACGGCGGCGAGGTCGATCTGCTGCTCCTCGATCTCAAGCTGCCCGGAGTCGGCGGCATGGACGTCCTGGACGCCATGAGCGAGCAGGGCCGTGAGGTCCTCACCATCATGATCACCGCCTACGCGACCTTCGAGACGGCGGTCAAGGCCACCAAGCTGGGTGCGTACGACTTCCTCGCCAAGCCGTTCACCCCCGAGGAACTCCGCTACGCGCTGCGCAAGGCCACCAACCAGCTCATCCTCAGCAAACAGGCGCGCAAGCTGGCGGAGGAGAAGCGCGAGATCCGTTTCAACTTCATCTCGGTGCTCGCCCACGAGCTCAAGGCGCCGCTGAACGCGGTCGAGGGCTACCTGAACATCCTGCGGACGACCGAGAACGACCAGGACCGCCAGATGGTGGAGCGCAGCATCGTGCGCGTCGACGGCATGAAGAAGCTGATCGTCGACCTGCTCGACATGACGCGCATCGAGTCCGGGCAACGGGAACGGACCATCAAGCGCCTCGACCTGAACGGACTGGCGCATGCATCGATGGAGCTGTTCGCCCTGGACGCGGAGCGTCGGGGCATAAGCATGGAGCTCGACACGGAACCGGACATCGAGCTCGCCGCGGACCCGGGCGAGGCCGAGATCGTCCTGAACAACCTCATCTCGAACGCCGTGAAGTACAACCGCGACGGCGGCAGCGTGACCGTGAAGCTGTCGCGCGACGGCAACGCCGTCACCATCGCGGTGACGGACACCGGGATCGGACTCACCCCGGAGGAGGCCGGCAAGCTCTTCAACGAGTTCACCCGCATCAAGAACGAGCACACCGTGAAGATCCTCGGCAGCGGACTCGGGCTCAGCACGGTGCGCAAGATCGCCAACATGTACGACGGCGAGGCCACGGTGACGAGCGAGCCGGGCGTGGGCAGCACGTTCACGGTGACGCTGCGGGACGCGCCGCGGGAAGAGACGCGCAGACCGGCGCCCGACACCGCCTCCGAGGCGGCCCCACAGCTCTGACGGCTGGACCGGCGGGAGCCGTGATCCCGCTCATCCGCGCCAAGATGTCCATGTCCTGTTCGGCCCGCCCTCCAGGATGCCGGGTTGTCCCTGCTGCCCGATATGCGATACTTGCCTTCTGACGCTCGTGACCTCGCGCACAAAGTGCGCCGACTATCGGGGAACGGGCGCGGACAGACGGAACACAGGTGTGGCCACTCCGCGGAGTGTGCAGCGGCAGTCGGTCGCCGTCTCCGAAGCGTGTCCCGGCCTTGCCTCGGCGTGCGCCGGGACCGCCGCAAGCGGCGTCCGTCCGCCGGCTCCGGTGGTGGGCGCGAGCGTCGCGCCTGGGGGAACGCAAACGGACAGAGGAGGCCGTGGTGCCGAAGATCCTGATTGTCGACGACGACCCGGACATCGTCGATGCCGGACGCCTCGTGCTCGAGCGCGAGGGTCACGAAGTCGTCGGCGCGCCCAACCGTGCCGACGGCATGAAGAAGCTCGAGGAGGAGAAGCCCGACCTTCTCATCCTCGATGTGATGATGGAGGAGCCGGACGACGGGTTGCGCATGGCGCGCGAGATCCGCAAGGCCGGCAACCAGGTACCGATCATCATGCTCACCAGCGTCAACGCCGCCATGGGCCTCAACATCGACAAGGACGGCGAGATCGTCCCGGTCGACGAGTTCCAGTCCAAGCCGGTCGAGCCGCAGACGCTGGTCGCCAAAGTCAAGAAGCTCCTCGAGCGGTAGGAGGAGATCCCCGATGGCAACCACCATGACCAACGACGAGCTCAGAGCCGACATCGAGGCGCTGGTCGAGAGGCTCGGCCCCGGACGCGCGTCTCTGATCCCCATCCTCGCGGACGTGAAGCGGCGCTTCCACGAGATCGACTCGGAGACCATGCAGACCATCGCCGATGTGCTCGACATCCATCCGGTGGAGGTCCACAGCGTCGCCTCGTTCTACGCGTTCCTCCACTCCGCCCCCGAAGGGCAGTTCGTGATCCGGCTGTGCGGCACCCTGCCGTGCGACTTCGCCGGCAAGCAGGCCGTGGCCGACGCGCTCAGGACCGAGCTCGGCATCGGGTTCGACGAGACGACCGAGGACGGCTTGTTCACGCTCGAGTGGACGAGCTGCATGGGCATGTGCGACCAAGGACCGGCCCTGCTCGTGAACGACGAAGTCCACACGCGGGTCACCCCCGAGAAGGCGAAGGCGGTCGTCGCCGCCTGCCGGGCCGCGGCCGTGGCGAAGGAGGCGTGAGAGCCATGCCGGTCATCATCGAGACCCAGGGCAACGCCCTCACCTACGAGACCATCGAGCCGGAGGCCGGACTCAAGGCGGCGCTCGCGACGTCACGCGCCGACCTCGTCGACACCATCCGCGACAGCGGGCTCATGGGCCGCGGCGGGGCCGGCTTCCCCACCGGCATGAAGTGGGGCTTCTGCGCGGCGGAGAAGGCCGACCAGAAGTACGTCATCTGCAACGCCGACGAGGGTGAACCGGGCACGTTCAAGGACCGGGTCATCCTCACCCGCTTCGCCGACCTCGTCCTCGAGGGGATGACGATCGGCGGCTACGCCGTCGGGGCCAGCCTCGGCATCATCTATCTGAGGGCCGAGTACACGTACCTGCGGCCCCACCTCAACGACGTGATCCAGAAGCGTCGCGCCGCCGGCCTGCTCGGGCACGACGTGTGCGGCGTCGAGGGCTTCGACTTCGACGTGATCGTCGCCATGGGCGCCGGCGCCTACGTGTGCGGCGAGGAGACGGCGCTCATCGAGAGCCTCGAGGGGTTCCGCGGCGAGCCGCGCAACCGGCCGCCGTTCCCGGTGGTCGCCGGCCTGCTCAACAACCCGACGGTGGTCAACAACGTCGAGACGCTGGCCTCCGTGGCGGCCATCATGGCCAAGGGCACAGAGTGGTTCAAGAGCTTCGGCACGGACAAGTCCAGCGGCTACAAGCTCTTCAGCGTCAGCGGCGACTGCGACAAGCCCGGCGTGTACGAGTTCCCGTGGGGCATCACCGTCGCCGAGCTGCTGAAGGAGGTCGGCGGCGAGGGCGCCAAGGCCGTACAGATCGGCGGGGCCAGCGGCGTCTGTGTCCCGGCCCGCGACTTCGAGCGCAGGCTGGCGTTCGAGGACATCCCGACCGGCGGCTCCGTCATGGTGATCGGCCCGGACCGCGACATCCTCGACGTGGCCGAGAACTTCCTCGAGTTCTTCGTCGAGGAGAGCTGCGGCCAATGCACTCCCTGCCGCCTCGGCAACCCGCAGATGCTCGAGGCCGTCAAGCTCCTCAAGGCGGGGGCCTGCCCGCCCGAGTTCCTCAAGAACGTCAAGGAGCTGGCCGGCACGATGCAGGTCGCCTCGAAGTGCGGCCTCGGGCAGACCAGCCCAAGCGCCTTCCTCTCGATCCTCGAGGGCTTCGGCGACGAGATCCACAACCGCGCCGCGGGCGCCTGACGATCGCGGAGGAGTGAGCATGAGCAATCCCACCACCCCGATCCATCGCGCGCCGCTCTCGCAGCAGCATCGGCGCGTCATCACCACCACCAGCCCGGACGCCATCGGCGCCCAGGTGAGCGTGACCATCGACGGCATCGAGACGAAGGTGCCGTTCGGCACCACCATCCTCGAGGCCGCCAAGAGCTGCGGCGTCTCCATCCCGACCCTGTGCGATCACCCCGACCTCGACGTGGCCGGCGTCTGCCGCATGTGCGTCGTGGAGGTCGAGGGCCAGCGCACGCTGCAGCCGGCCTGCACGTTCCCGGTCGTCAATCAGATGCGGGTCAGGACACACACACGCAAGGTGCGCATGGCGCGCCGGCATGTGCTGGAGCTGCTGCTCAGCGAACACCACGGCGAGTGCTACAGCTGCGTGCGCAACGGCAACTGCGAGCTGCAGTCGCTGGCCGAGGAGTACGGCATCAACGCCTACCCGTTCGGGCATCCCACGGAGTCCCAGTTCGACCCGGACTACTCGAGCTACTCGGTGATGCGCGACATGGACAAGTGCATCCGCTGTCGCCGCTGCATCCGCACCTGCATCGACGTGCAGGAGGTCGGCGTGTTCGAGGCCGTCGGCCGCAGCGACAAGGTCACCATCGAGACCTTCGAGGACATGCCGCTCGGCTCGGTCGTGTGCATCAACTGCGGCCAGTGCGTCAACCGCTGCCCGGTCGGCGCCCTGTACGCCAAGGACGAGACCGACGAGGTGTGGGCCGCGATCGACGACCCGGACAAACACGTCGTCATCCAGACGGCGCCCGCGCCGCGCGCGGCCATGGGCGAGCTCTTCGGCCTCGAGCCGGGCACGCCGGTCACCTTCGAGATGAACACGGCGCTGCGTCGCATGGGCTTCGACCACGTGTTCGACACCAACTTCACCGCCGACCTCACCATCATCGAGGAGGGCACGGAGCTCATCCTGAGGCTCTACAAGGCCCTGGTGGAGAAGGATCCGGACGTGGCGCTGCCGCAGTTCACGAGCTGCTCCCCGGGCTGGGTCAAGTACCTCGAGCACTTCTACCCCGAGTACCTGCCCAACGCCTCGAGCGCCAAGAGCCCGCAGCAGATGTTCGGCGCGCTCATCAAGACGTACTACGCCGAGAAGCTCGGACTGGACCCGGCCAAGATCGTGAGCTGCGCGCTCATGCCCTGCTCGGCCAAGAAGTTCGAGTGCAACCGGCCCGAGATGGTCGACTCGGGTTACCAGGACGTCGACTTCGGCATCACCACGCGTGAGCTGGGCAAGATGTTCAAGGAAGTCGGCCTGCACGTGCCGAGCCTGCCCAAGAGCGACTTCGACGACCCCTTCGGCACGGCCACCGGCTCCGGCGTGATCTTCGGCGCCACCGGCGGCGTGATGGAGAGCGCGCTGCGCACCGTCATCGAGCTGGTCACGGGCCTCAAGGTCGAGAGCATCTACGAGCACGGCGACATCCTGCCGGTGCGCGGCTTCGACGGCGTGAAGTACGCCGAGATCACCATCCCGCAGGTCGGCCCGGTGCCCGACATCCTCGCGCACCTCGTGCCGAACTGGGATTGGCTCAACGGAGCCACGCTCAAGGTGGCGGTGGCGCACGGCACGGCCAACGCCAAGAAGGTCATGGACGACATCAAGGCAGGCGGACACTTCTCCGAGTGCCACTTCGTCGAGTTCATGGCCTGTCCCGGCGGCTGCCTGGGCGGCGGCGGTCAGCCGATCCCCACGAGCCCGGAGATCCGCGCCGCGCGCGCCAAGGCCATCTACGCGGAGGATTCCGCGTACGAGATCCGCAAGTCGTACGAGAACCCGGCCGTGATCCAGACCTACACGGAGTTCCTCACGGAGGGTCCGTGCGGGGAGAAGAGCCACAAGCTGCTGCATACGGACTACACGGCTCGGGGCAAGCACATCCCCCAGGACGTCTGAGCCGACGGATGGTGGAGGCGCCGCCGGTCCCCCGGCGGCGCCTCCCCACCAACGCCGCTGCGGGCGAGCTGACCTGAGTCAAGGCGGCTCGCCCGCCCGTTCGAGTAGACTGAGTGACGATGTCCAGCGAGCCACAGCACACACCGCAGCACGCGGTCACCTACGTCGATCCGTTCCGCGACAGCGCCGCGCTGAGACCGATCGCTCCGGAGGCGCGCGAGCTGCTCCACACCGTGAACCAGAAGATCGCTGCGCGCCCCTCCCTGCGCGCGATCGTCGACTACCTGTTCGAGCACACCCAGACCCTCATCCCCTGCGACCGCATGGGCCTGGCCTTCGTCGATGAGGGCAACGAGTTCGTCACCAGCTACTACAACCGCGCCACATACGACGAACTGCACGTGCGGGACGGCTACCGCGAGGCGCTCCGCGGCAGTTCGCTCCTGAGGGTGCTCAGCAACGGTCTCCCGCGCATCATCAGCGACCTCGAGGCGTACGCCCGCGAGCACCCGCGCAGCCGCTCCACGCGCCTGCTCATCCGCGAGGGCGTACGCTCCAGCCTCACCTGCCCGCTGAGCGTCGAAGGGCGGGTCGTCGGGTTCATCTTCCGCAGCTCACGCACGCCGCACTCGTACGGCCCCCAGCACATCGAGCTGCAGATGGCGATCACCGAGCGGCTCAGCCAGGCGGTCGAGAAGGCGTGGCGCATCGAGCAGCTCGAGGAGGCCAACCACGCCTACACGCAGATGCTCGGGTTCGTGAGTCACGAGCTCAAGAGCCCGGTCGCCTCCATGGTCACCGACGCCCAGATCCTCGCCGAGGGCTATCTGGGCGATCTGACGGACGAGCAGCGCGCCAAGTGCGAGAGCATGATCCGGAAGGGGCAGTATCTCCTCGGTCTGGTGCGCGAGTACCTCGACCTCGCCCGTGTCGAGGGCGGCGAGCTCAAGCTGCAGACGCGTTCCCAGGTGGACGTGATGCGCGAGGTGCTCGACGACGCCGTCGACATCGTCCGCCCCCAGGCGGACGCGCACGGCATGCAGCTCATCGTCTGCGTCCCCTCTCCGGCCCTCCCCCCGGTGTGCTGCGACCCCAACCTGCTGCGCATCGTGACCGTGAACCTGCTCGACAACGCCGTGAAGTACGGCAACGAGGGCGGCGACATCCGCGTCAAGGCGGAGGTGTTCACCGACCACCGCGGCGAACCCCGCCTCAGGATCGCGGTGTGGAACAGCGGCCCCGGATTCAGCCGCGACCAGCGCGACAAGCTCTTCCGCCGCTTCTCGCGCCTCGACGATCCGGCCCTCAAGAGCCGCCGCGGCACCGGCGTCGGGCTGTACAACTCCTGGCGCATCGTGCAGCTGCACAAGGGCCGCATCACGGCCCACTCGGAGCAGGGCGAGTGGGCGGAGTTCAGTTTCGAGATCCCGGCCACGGCCGATTGTGCCGAGCCTGAAGCTGTCTAACCGAGGGAGTTGTCCATGACAGCCGTAGTAGAGAAGGGAACGTTCATCGACGACGCCGCCGTCGAGGACGCGTTGCGCGCCGCATCGACCAAGGATGCCGGCCGCGTACGCGAGATCCTCGCCAAGGCCGAAGAGCTCAAGGGCCTGGACATGGACGAGGTGGCGGTGCTCTCGTCGATCAGCGACCCCGAGCTCATGGCCGAGCTGTTCGCCACCGCACGCGAGGTCAAGGAGGCCATCTACGGCGCGCGCCTCGTGCTGTTCGCGCCGCTCTACATCAGCAACCTCTGCACCAACGACTGCCTCTACTGCGCCTTCCGGGTGCGCAACAAGGCGCTCCGGCGCCGCGCGCTCACGCAGGAGGAGATCCGGCACGAGGTCGAGGTGCTGGTCGACCAGGGACACAAGCGCGTGCTGCTCGTGGCGGGCGAGTCCTACCCCAAGGAGAACGGCTTCCAGTACGTGCTGGACAGCATCGCGACGGTCTACGACGTCAAGCGCGGCAACGGCGAGATCCGGCGCGTCAACGTCAACGTCGCGCCGCTCTCGGTGGACGAGTTCCGCGCCCTCAAGGCCACCGGCATCGGCACGTTCCAGCTGTTCCAGGAGACCTACCACCGCGCCACGTACAAAGCGGTGCACGTGGGCGGCAAGAAGAAGGACTTCGACTGGCGCGTGACCGGGATGCATCGCGCCATGGAGGCGGGCATCGACGACGTCGGCATCGGCGTGCTCTTCGGGCTCGCCGACTGGCGCTTCGAGATCCTCGCCATGCTGCAGCACATCCGCGAGCTCGAGCGCGCCTACGGAGTGGGTCCGCACACCATCAGCGTGCCGCGCCTCGAGCCGGCCAGCGGCTCGGACATGGCGAGCCACCCGCCGCAGCCGGTGAGCGACGTCGACTTCCGCAAACTGGTCGCCATCCTGCGGCTCGCCGTCCCCTACACGGGCATGATCCTCAGCACCCGCGAGACGGCCAACCTGCGCCGCGAGACCTTCGCGCTCGGCATCAGCCAGATCAGCGCCGGCAGTCGCACCAACCCCGGCGGTTACGAAGAGGATGAGGAGTTCGACGCGGCGCAGTTCCAGCTCGGCGACCACCGCTCGTTGGACGAAGTGATCCGCGACATCTCCGAACTCGGGTTCGTGCCCAGTTTCTGCACCGCCTGCTACCGCCTGGGACGCACGGGCATGGACTTCATGGATCTCGCCAAACCGGGCGACATCAAGCATCACTGCGACCCCAACGCGCTCAGTACCTACCTCGAGTACCTGCTCGACTACGGCGCCCCGGAGACCCGCAGGGTCGGCGAGGAGACCATCGCGCGCAAGGTCGCGGAGATGGACCCCATCCGCCGCGCCCACACCGAGAAGATGCTCGACCGGGTGCGCGCCGGCAAGCGCGACGTGCTCTGCTGACCAGACAGACCATCCAGCCCACACGCGATCGGATCGCGGCCAAGGAGGGGATCATCATGACTGACGACCACATCATCCTCGGGATCCACGTCACCGACCGGTTGCAGGAAGCCCGTGACGTACAGGCTGTCTTCACCGAGTTCGGCTGCAACATCAAGACCCGCATCGGACTGCACGACGTGGACGAGTCGTACTGCTCCCCGAGCGGGGTCGTGCTGATCGAGTTCTTCGGCGACGAGGCCCAGGCGGACGCCATGGCGGCCAAGCTCAACGCGGTCGAGGGCGTCCACGTCCAGAAGATGGTGTTCGACCATCCCTGAGAGCGGCCACACACGCATCGAGCATGACCTGATCGGAGAGGTCGCCGTGCCGGCCGGGAGCCTGCACGGCGCCCACACCGAGCGGGCGCTCGAGAGCTTCCCCCTCTCCGGACTGCCGGTCCACGCCGAGCTGGCCCGGGCCTACGGAGCGGTCAAGCTCGCCTGCGCCAGGACCAACCGTCAACTCGGCGTCTGGGCCGGCGACGACGCCAAGGCCGAGGCCATCGAGCGCGCCTGCCGCGAGCTGGCCGACGGTTCCCTCGACGGCCACATCGTCGTCGACCGTCTGCAGGGCGGGGCCGGGGCGAGCACCAACATGAACGTCAATGAGGTGCTCGCCAACCGCGCCCTGCAGCTGCTCGGCGAGACGCCGGGTTCATACGACAGGGTCTCCCCCGCCGCGGACCTCGACCTCCATCAGAGCGCCAACGACACCTACCCCACCGCGCTGCGCCTGGCGACGATAGGCCTCCTGCACGGTCTCGAGGAGCAGGTCGTCTCCCTCCAGGAGACGTTCAGGGCCAAAGAGCAGGAGTACGCGCACGTGGTCAAGGTGGGCCGCACCCAGTGTCAGGACACGGTGCTCACCACGCTCGGCCGCGAGATGGGCGCCTATGCCGAGGCGCTCGACCGCGACCGCTGGCGCGTCCACAAATGCGAGGAGCGCCTCCGGGTGGTCAACCTCGGGGGGACCGCCATCGGCTCCGGGTTCGCCGCCCCCCGGCAGTACGTCTTCCGCGTCGTGGACGTGCTGCGCGAGCTCTCGGGCATCGGCTTCGTCCGCGCCGAGAACCTCACGGACGCCACGCAGAACGCCGACGTGCTCGTCGAGGTCAGCGGAGTCCTCAAGACGCACGCCGTGACCCTGCTCAAGATCGCCGGCGACCTGCGGCTGATGAGCTCGGGCCCGGACGCCGGCCTGGGGGAGATCCGGCTGCCGCGCCGGCAGGGCGGATCCGCCGCCGTCCCCGGCAGGATCGACCCGGTGATCCCCGAGGCCGTGAGCCAGGTGGCTCTCTACGTGTTCGGCTGCGACGCCACGATCGCCGTCGCCGCCGGCTCGGGCAGTCTGGAGCTGAACGCGTTCCTCCCCCTGGTGGCGGACAGGCTCCTCGAGAGCCTGCGCCTGCTGGCCCACGCCGACGAGACGCTGCGTCGCCTGTGCGTCGAAGGACTCGAGGCCGACGAGGAGCGCTGCGCCGCCCAGGTCCACGCCTCGGCCGCGGCGGCCACGGCGCTGGTCCCCGAGATCGGCGACGAGGCCGCTCGCGACATCGCCCGCCGTGCCCGCGAGCGCGGCGCGACGGTCCGGGAGGTCGTCCTCGCCGACGGAGTGCTCACCGCGGACCGGTACGACGAACTGCTCACTGCGGAGGCCGTCTGCCGCCTGGGCACCCCGGGGATGGGCAGTCGCGGCGCGCAGGACTGACGCACACGGAAAGGATCTCCCCATGAGCCTGATGGACGCGCCCAAAGGCATGCGGCTCCACATCGGGATCTTCGGCCGGCGCAACGTCGGCAAGTCGAGCCTGCTGAACGCGATCACGCGACAGGAAGTCAGCATCGTCAGCGATTTCGCCGGCACCACGACCGACCCGGTCGAGAAGCCCATGGAACTGCTGCCGCTCGGCCCTGTGCTCTTCATCGACACGGCCGGCATCGACGACGTCGGCACTCTCGGCGAGCTGCGCGCCCGGCGCACCATGCAGGTGTTCGACCGCACCGACCTCGGCGTGCTGGTGACGGAGGCCGGGAGCTGGGGCGAGTACGAGGACGGCATCGTCGACGAGTTCCTCGAGCGCGGGACGCCGATCGTCGTGGTCTTCAACAAGAGCGACATGGTCACGAGGCCTGCTCCGGTCAAACGCCTCGAGGATCTCAGGATCAAGCCCGTCTTCACGGCCGCCCACGAGAGGCGCGGCGTGCTCGACTTCCGTCAGGCGCTGCTCGACGCCGCGCCGCCGGACTTCATCGACAACCCGTCGATCCTGGGCGACCTGGTCACCACCGGCGAGCTCGCCGTCCTCGTCGTGCCCATCGACAAGGAGGCGCCGCGCGGACGCCTGATCCTGCCGCAGGTACAGAGCATCCGCGACCTGATGGACAGCGACGCCATGGCGCTGGTGGTCAAGGAGCGCGAGCTGCACAACGCGCTGGCCCGGCTCACCCGGCCACCGCGGCTGGTCGTGACCGACTCGCAGGCGTTCCTCAAAGTGGCGGCCGACACGCCGCCCGAGGTGCCGATGACCAGCTTCAGCATCCTCTTCAGCCGCTTCAAGGGCGACCTCGTGAGCCAGGTGGAGGGCACGCTCGCGGTGGACGGACTGAAGAGCGGCGCCAACATCCTCATCGCCGAGGCCTGCAGCCACCACCCCATCGCCGAGGACATCGGCCGGGTCAAGATCCCGCGCTGGCTCACCCAGTATGTGGGCGGCAAGCTCAACATCGAGCACATGCAGGGGCACGACTTCCCCGAGGATCTCACCGGTTGGGATCTGGTCATCCACTGCGGGGGTTGCACCTTCAACCGGAGGGCCATGCTGGGACGCATCATGCGCTGCCGCGAGCAGGGAGTGCCGATCACCAACTACGGTCTCGTGATCGCCTTCAGCCTGGGCATCTTCGAGCGTGCCCTGCAGCCGTTCCCGGCCGCTCTCGAGGCGCTGCGGGCGGCGCAGGCGCGGCAAGCCGGACACCCCACCGCGGCAGCCGTGACCGCGGAGCTGCCCGCCGACGTCGCGGTCGACGACCTCTGCTGATATGAGCGCCGCCCCTCCCCTCGGCGTGGCCGACTCCCTGACGCGGGAGGCGATCGAGCACTGGCTGCGCGAGACGGACGAGACGCGGCTGCAGGAGCTCTGGGCCGCGGCGGACGAGACGCGTCGCCGCTACGTCGGCGACGCCGTGCATCTCCGCGGCCTCGTCGAGATCAGCAACTACTGTGTACGCGGCTGCACCTACTGCGGCATCCGCGCGGGCAACCGCGGCGTCGAGCGGTACCGCATCCCGGAGGACGTCCTGCTCGAGTGCGCCCACAAGACCGTGGAGTTCGGCTACGGCACGCTGGTGCTGCAGTCCGGTGAGGACTACGGCATCACCGGCGAGTGGATGACCCGCGCGCTGCGTCGCATCCGCTCCGAGACGGCCGTCTCCGCGATCACGCTCAGCCTCGGCGAGCGTCCGGACGAGGAGCTCGCCGCCTGGCGCGAGGCCGGCGCCGACCGCTACCTGCTGCGCTTCGAGACCTCCGACGAAAGCCTCTACCGGCGCATCCATCCGGACCTGCCGGGACGGGTCAGCGACCGGATGAGCATCCTCAGGAGGCTCCAGGAGCTCGGCTACGAGGCCGGCACGGGCATCATGGTCGGCATCCCCGGCCAGACCTATGCCAGCATCGCCGACGACATCGAGATCTTCCGCGGGATGGACATGGACATGATCGGGATCGGTCCGTACCTGCCCCATCCCGCGACGCCGCTGGGTCAGGAGTTCGCGCGCCGCACCGCAGAGGGCGACTGGCCCGACGACCAGGCCGCCAACACCGAGCTGGCGACCTGCAGGGTGCTCGCGCTCACGCGCCTGGCGCGACCGGACTCGAACCTGCCGGCCACCACCGCCCTCTCCCTGGCGGACAAGGCCGGCGGACGCGTCCACGGACTGCAGCGGGGCGGCAACGTGGTGATGCCCAACGTGACTCCGCCGGAGCAGCGCGAGCTCTACGAGATCTACCCGGAGAAGGCGGCCGTGCACGAGACCGCCGAGGCCGTCAACGCCGGCATCCGCCAGCTCCTCGCCTCGCTCGGACGCACCGTCGGCGCCGGCGCGGGCGGCCGCGGAGCGGCCTGACCCGCCTCTTCCGTCCTCTGACTGACCTGCGCCTCTTCCCCGCCGCTCCTGTCGCCGAGCGTACGAGAAGCGGGCGGGGCGGCCGCACGGCCGCCCCGCCCGCTGACTGAATCAGTCGCTCTGCCCGGCGTGGCTCAGAAGGCCAGCTTGTAGGCCTTGCCGTCCATGGGGGCGAGCTGCGGGATGCCCATCGTGCGCAGCGCGGTCGGCACGACGTCGACGAGACGGAACTTCTCCGCCCTGACCTTGGGCTTGATCCCCTTGGCCCAGAACACCATCGGGACGCGCTGGGAGCCCTTGGTGGCGCCGCCGTGGTCGCCGTAGGCGCCGCCGTAGCTGACGCCGTCCTTGAGCAGCCCGATCACGTCCGCGGCGCCCTTCCACGCCATCGTGTCGACGAGCTTCTGGGCGTTGGCCTTCCACCACGTGTACTCCGACGCCGTCATCTTCTTCTTCGGCAGGTTCCACACCAGCTGGTAGCGGTCGCCGAAGCGGATGTACGTCGCGAGCACTCCGTCCATGGTGCTCATCACGCGGGCGGTATGGAGTTTCTTGGCCACGGACTGTTTGATGAGCCACGCCTCCATCATGACCGACTGGTAGCTGTAGGCGAGGTTGCCGTCGGCGTTGAGCGGGCCGAGGATGGCCTCGTTGTTGCTGCCGGGGCGGCCGTACGCCGTGTTGGCACAGATCTCGTTGGGATCGTAGAACCAGGCGTCGTAACCCATGTCCGGCTGGTCGGTGATGCCGTACCAGGCCTTGGTGGCCGCCTCGACCCCGTGGTCGGCGAGCACGACGAAGAGCGTCTTGTTCCAGTCGCCGGACTTCTTCAGCGCCGCGATCAGCCTGCCGATCTGCTTGTCGGCGTTCTTGGCGATGAAGGCCATGTGGACCATGTCGAGCCACACACCGGCCGGGTTGTACTTCTCGAAATTGGCCAGCGTGTCGACCGGACCGCCGCCGTACATGTGCCCGATCTTGTCGATGCCGCTGAAGTTGAGGTGCATCGCCGACCAGGGATCGTTCTCGATCAGCTTGATGGCGCCGTCGACCACCCAGTCGTCACCGCTCAGGTGCTCGTCGTAAGGACCGGGCACGTGCCGGCCGTCCTCGGGATACGTCCAGGCCGGCCAATCGACGTTGGTGCCGTACTTGTCGTCGGCGTTGCCGGAGCTGATCTTGAAGCGGTCGTCGTTGAGGATGTAGTCCGGCACGCCGCCGGCCGGATCGGCCGTCCGGTACTTGCCCGTCCACGGGAAGTCGTCGGCGTTGGGCAGGTCGGCGACGTTCTTCTTGCCGCCGAAGGTCATGTACCAGTCGGCGCTCGAGGCGGCGGTCGACGCGACCTGGTAGTACTTCTCACCGAAGCAGGCCACCGTCGCGTCGGGGTACTTCCACTTCATGTAGTCCCCGAGCTTGGGATAGCCGTAGTACTCGATGATCTGCGTGTACTGGTCGTAGGTGAGGTCGCCGATCGTGATGATGGCGCCCGCGCCGTAGCCGAGGACGTCGTCCACGTCACGGATGACCTCGTCGGACCACCCCTGGTGCTTGGGCAGCTGCCCGCTGACGATCGAGTTGTGCGACACGACGGTCGTCGAGGCGAGCTGGCCGACGTAGGCGTTCTTGAAGTGGACGCCCTTCTTCTGCAGCCACTTCATGTTGGTCATGTCATAGGCGTTGACGTAGCCCGGCTTCATCTGGTCCATGGTGATGATGATCACCTTGGACGGCTTGGCCGCGACCGCCGCGGCGGCGGCCACCAGCAAGATCAGAAGGACGACGGTGGTGATCAGGATCGCTCTGCCGGTCAGCCTCATGGCTCCCCCTTGAGAGAAGATCTGCGCCGCCGTGCACGGGACCGCACCACATACCCCGTGGAGCGCCCCGCATCCGGGCGGCCCTCCGCAGCCGACTCTACCGATGAACGGTGATGATTGTCAATGGAATGAAGTGTGCGTTTGTGTTCGGGATGAACACGGGGGGACCGAGCGGTAGCGCCGCCCGTCGTCTTTGGGTAGAATCCGTCCCCGCGTCGGGGTGTGGCTCAGCTTGGTAGAGCGCTCGGTTCGGGACCGAGAGGTCGGCGGTTCAAATCCGCCCACCCCGACCAGGCCTCAGACTCCTTCCGTGCTTCAGTCCCCGCCTGCAGCGCCCTGTGAGCCCCCCTGTCCTGACGCACCGTCCCGCTCCAGCGCAGCCTCACTCTCGTCCGTCTCGAGCTCCGCGTCCTTGGGCAGTCCGAGCAGCCGCGCGAAGGCGTCGGGGTTATAGCCGATGATGAAGTCGGAGTCGCCGAACTTGACGAACGGGAACGCCGACGCTCCGCGGCCCAGCATCTCCTGCTGGATGTGGGCCTGCGTGTCCTCGGCGGCAAGGTCGTAATCGATGAAGTCATACGTGATGTGGCGGTTGTCCAGCCACGCGCGCGCGTTGCGGCTCCACGGGCACGTGCTCAGAGCGTACAGCACCACGGACACACGCTGATCGGCCACCTGGCTCTCCTCATGGTCTCTCCCGGCTGCGTCGAGCACCCCGCGGGGCCTCCGCGACGCGACCGGGTCGTGTCTCTCGTCTCTTCGTCGTCCGGCCTCCGCCGCGCGGAGACTGAACACCGGGCGCGGCCTCTTCGCGGGCCTCACTCGGTGTGCTCCACTGCGGGGCGGACCTAACAGTCTCGTATTCGATGGCGGATGCCCGGACGCCTTGTCTCGGCGGCGGCGAGACAGTCGGATCACGGGGCATTGTGCGCAGCCGGGCGACCACGCACTCAGGCCCCCTTCAGGAGCCTCTCGTACGCGGCCGGGTCGTATCCCTTGACCACCCGGCCGCCGATGCGCACGAACGGGAAACCCTCCGCGCCCTCCTTGTGCATCTCGGCCGAGATCTTCTGCTGCAGGGCAGGTCCCGCGGTGTCGTACTCGATCACGAACGCCTTGACGCCCCTTTGCTTGAAGAACTCCTTCGCCTTGCGGCTCCAGCCGCAGGTCGTCAGGGAGTAGATGGTCACCGGAGGTGTCGTGTGCATCCGTGGTCCTCCGCTCGCGACAGGATCGCAAGGTCGTGGGTCGTTTCTCTCTCCTCCCGTATATACCCACCGCCACGCAGTGGGGAGGCCCGGTCCAGGGGGACGATCCGGGGCACCGGCGACAGCCGTTCGTGTCGCCGGCCACGCCGATGAAGGGTCTCGGAGCTTCGACGCGCGGATAGGATAGAGGGTGGCGGCAGCGCCGTGCACATGGCGCCACCACGGCGACGGAGCGCGGCCACGGTCAAGCGACGCGGAGGGCGACGATGAAGGGGCTGGCGGGGAAGCGGGTGGTGGTCACCGGCGGGACCAGCGGGATCGGCGCGGCGACCGCGCAGCGCTTCCGCGAGGAGGGCTGCGACGTGGTCGTGCTGGCGCGGACGCCGGGCCCCGGCGTGATCCCCTGCGACGTGAGCGACCGCGCCCAGGTGGAGGCGGCGTTCGCGCGCATCGACACGCCGGACGTCCTGATCGCCAACGCCGGCGTGAGCCTCAGGAGCCGGGCCGCCGACATCTCCGCCGAGCAATGGGACCAGGTGATCGCCACCAACCTGAGCGGCGCCTTCTGGACGGCGCAGGCGGCCGCCACCAGGATGCTGGCGGCGGACGGCGGCTGCATCATCTTCACGGCCTCGACCAACGCACTGGTCGGCTACCGCTATTACGCCGACTACAACGCCTCCAAGGCCGGACTCGTGGCGCTCACCCGCTCGCTGGCGCTCGAGTGGGCGCCGACCGTCCGGGTGAACGCGGTCTGCCCGGGCTACGTGCTCACGCCGATGCAGGAGGCCGAGTACACGCCCGAGATGCTCGCCGCCGTGAACGAGCGCATCCCGCTCGGCCGCCATGCGACGCCGGCGGAGCTGGCGGGCCTGTTCGCCTACCTCGCCTGCGACGAGGCCGCCTTCTTCACCGGCTCGGTCATCGTGATGGACGGCGGCGAGACCGCCGGCAGCGTCGTCAGCGGCCCCGGCGGCCCCGGAGCCTGACGGGCGCGCCGCAGGCGCCGCTACTCGACCTCGGATCGCCGGCGGCCCTGGCGCAGCGCCAGCGCCACGACCGCGGCCACGACGCAGGCCGCGGCCACCAGCCCGATGACCAGTCCGGTCCTCCCGCCGCCCGGGGCCTCGCCCCGGTCCTCGACGGGATGGACGGCGACGTAGGAGTCCGGCAGCGTGTTGTACCACCAGGCCCCGCGCCCCTCGTTGGCCCGCACCCACCCCGTCCACCTGCCGGTGTCGGCCGTCATGATGTCGAGCGGATACACGAGCGGGATGTAGGGCGACTCCCGGTAGACGATCTCCTGCATCCGGTGGACGAGGGCGATGCGCTCCCGCAGGTCGATCGTCGTCTGCTGCTCGAGGAAGAGCTCATCGTACTCCGCGTTGGACCAGTTGCAGTCGCTCCAGCTCTCGATGGAGCCGGTGGTGAGCACCGAGAGGATGAAGTTCGGGTCCAC
>ENA-UOUL01000696-UOUL01000696.1-bioreactor-metagenome-genome-assembly--contig:-NODE-696-length-55781-cov-44.592884_pt1 | contig 55781 bp, 49 predicted proteins | sample MGYA00249838_ERZ747220 | MGnify/ENA primary metagenome ERZ747220 (study PRJEB28778, sample SAMN05720191) | bioreactor metagenome | isolation source: Anaerobic biogas reactor | place: USA:Washington... | reverse complement strand
TATCGCCGGCGCCGGTGGAGAGGGCATACGCCTCGGCAAAATATTCTTCGGCAGTCCGGTAGTTGGCGTCCGCGTATGCGGTCACCCCCCGGGCGTAGGCCTCGTCGGCCGGCGAGATAGAGGCCGCACCGGGTATGTTCTCTTCTGTTGTGGCGGTGCATCCCGCTACAGAGAGGAGAAGGACGGTAACTATAACCAGAAGTGCAGTGACTGTGCGGTAGTCCATAAAGAGAAGAACATGTGAGTGCTGATGAACCTTTCTCTTTTTTTCGGCGGCTTTCACCCGGCTTTTGGGGATCTTGCCGCGATATCTTCACAATAATCCCTCCAGCGCCGACTGACTGCCGCTTTCAGATCACGCCGGGCGAAGCGGCCGCTCCCCGGCCCTCGGCCCTGGTGAGCGCGACGGGGCGCCCTTCCACCTTGAGGGCAGATCCGCGCCTCCGACTGAAGGCCGGGATCATCGCGCATGGGCGGGATTACGCTGGAATTATCGGTTAAATCATACTTCAGGCAGGATATGATCCGGCACAGAATAGAAGAGTATATCCGTGATAAGATGAATCACTTGATTGAAGCGGAGGTTTCTATGCAGAGCATTCTACGTTATCTTTTAGCGGTTTTCCTTGTTGCCTGCTGTTTCGTCCTTCCTGCAAGCGCTCAGCCGCCTATAGGCGGGGACAACGGATGGTATGCGGTCAACTGTAACGTGAACGGAGCACAGGTCTATTTCGGCAATGATTATAAGGGCACGATCGAGGCCGGCGTACTCTACGTCCCGGTCTACACCACGGGAACCCCTTACCAGACGTTCCGCGTCGAAAAGGAGGGTTACACGACCCACTACGGGGATGTAATCTCGGTCCCGGGCAAGGGCGAGACGTTTGACCTCTACGCGACCTTGAACCCGATCCAGCCCACGCAGGAGCCGCTGATCGGGGGAGATATCGGCTGGTACACCGTCCACTCCAACGTCGACGGCGCGACGGTCCAGTTCGATAACGATGTCAAGGGCACGATCAGCCAGGGTATCCTCACGGTGCAGGTCTACACGACCGGGACGCCGTACAGGACCTATACCCTGACAAAGGACGGGTATACGACTTACACCGGTTCGATCGACCGCTACCCCGGCAAGGGCGAGACGGTCGACCTGTACGCGACGATGAACCCGGCGCCGACCCCCGCCCCGAAATCGCCGCTCTCCCCGGCCCTTGCCGGCGGCGCCCTGCTGATAGCAGGACTGCTGCTGATCGCAGGGAGAAAGAACAACTAACCTCTCACTCTTTTTTGCGGCCGCTCTACCCTCTGCTCGGGGATGGAGCCTCGTTACCTGCCGGATATCCGCAGAACACGACGTATATCCCCCTGCTCCCGCCCAAAAAAGGTTTGCGAGAAAGGAACCCTCAGGCAGCCCCGGTCGGTCCCTCCTCCTCTACGGACACCCGGTGGCGGTCGAGCACCAGCCCGACCATCAACGCGGCCAGAGAGAGAGGGAGGGCGATGACGAGAGGATCCACATCCTGCCAGGGTGCAGGAAGAATCGCCGGCACACCGAAGATGAGGTTGGAGAGCCCGAGCGTTGCCGACTCCTTGATGTGGACAAATGCGGTCCAGAGGAACCAGACCACGGCTCCGATGATCAGGCTCATCTTTGCGGCGAAGAGCGACGGCCTGCTGCTGTACATCGCATGGGCGTATGCCGGCAGGAACGCCGATGCGCAGAGGCCCATGAACATCGCCGTCGCCCGCGCGATGATGCTGCCGGGCATGACGAAGGCGATGACGACGCTCGCGACGATCATGACGACGGTCGCCACCTGGATCAGCCTCATCGATGCTCCTTTAGAACCGGTGCGCCGCATAACGTCAAACCCAAGCGACGTCCCCATGACATGGAAGAGGGAACTGAGCGTGGACATCGCGGCGGCAAGGAGCGCCAGCATGAATATGACGACGAAGAGGTCCGGCATCGACGCGTTGATGAAGTTCGGTATGATCGTGTCGACGTTGCCCTCGGTGGCGGCTGCAAGAGCTATCACGCCCTGGGTCTTGTAGAAGTAGACGTTCGTGAGCGCGCCGACCGTGAAGGCGACCCCGGTCATCATCAGGATGAACGGTCCGCCGACAAGGACCGCACGGTTCAGCGCCCTGCTGTCCTTGACGGTCATGAACCGGACGACAAGTTGAGGCTGCGCGAGCACCCCTATGCCCACACCGAGAACGAGCGTCGTCACCATGGTGAGCCAGATCGATGAGCCAAGCGCCGGCATGGATGCCCACCCGGTCATCCCTCCGGCGGCGAGCCCCTGCGGGACGAGGTCCGACATCGTCGCAAGGGCGGTGTGCGCCTCGATGACGCCCCCGAGCTGGATGTAGGTGAGCACGAGAAGGACGGTCATCCCGATAAGCATGATCCCGCCCTGCAGCGCATCCGTGTACATCACGGCGAGGAGCCCGCCCAGCACCACGTAGAGGGCGACGATCGCGGCGAACGCGATGAGTGCGGTGGTGTAGGGGATCTGCAGCGTGCTCGTGATGAACTGCGCCCCGCCGATCAGGATTGCCGCCGTATACAGCGGCATGGCGACGACGATGACGAGGCCTGCGGCGTACCGCATGAACGGCGACTGGTAGCACTTCCCCATCAGGTCGGGGAAGGTCACGGCACCGAGTTTACTCCCGATTTTGCGGGTTTTTTTCCCAAATATAACGAATGCTATGAATATACCGAGCCCGATGTTCAGGACGGTCAGCCAGATCATCCCCATGCCGAGCTGTGCTGCAACCCCCCCGAAACCGATGATGGCGGACGTGCTGATGAAGGTTGCTCCATAGGAGAGGGCGAGAACGACAGGATGCACACTCCTGCCGGCGACCATGTAGTCGTCGTCCCCTTTTGTCCGGCGGTAACCGAGGTAACCGAGACCGATGACGGCGACGAGATAGATTAGCGTTATTGCTATGAAGAGCCCGGTATCAACTGCCATCCTGTTCTTCCTCCATTCCATTGTTCCAGTTCAACAGGCCATACCCCATGCATGCGAGCGTGAAGCCAAGCGCAAGCAGATATCCGATCCAGATTGAAGGATCAGGAATGCCAAACATAACGAACCACCTGCCGGTAACGGGAAAAACCGTTACATTACACGGGAACTCGGCAAAAAGGCCGGTTCCCTACCTAAATATAAAGAAGAATGCGTTCTGCACGTGCGTGCAACGGTGGGACTCTCTGCCGTTACCAATCATCGAGTACCTAAGCAATCTTCTCTGAATTAATTGTATTTAAACCATTCTATTCTTTCATCCATTCATGGGAGGAGGCGGCTCTGTTGCCGGATATCTCCCCTGGTGCGACCCGGATCGGAATGCAGGCCCGGTCAACGGCGGATAGCCTCCCGCGCGGGCTTGCCGTGGCAGTCGTCCTCAGGCGAGGGATGCCTGCGGCGGGAGCGATACCCACCGGCACGCCCCCTCTCCCGCGCCTTGAGCCGATACGCCTTCTTGCAGGTTCGTTTACGGCCGGCCGTTTGTCGTGCCCGTCCTTGTGTGCTCAGCGACCGATGCGCATAACTGGCGGGAGGGTATAATGCACTACAGGGGGCATACGCGCGGGCTGGCGGCAGAGTCCCGTCAGGAGAGATGATATGGAACTACACCTCGTTCGGGATTTCGGGGCCGGCGATATCGAGGCGATCGAGGTATCGCCCGCAGTCCTGGAGATTGAGGTTGAGCCCCGTATGGTCGATGAGGCTGACCGGATACTCATGATGCACTCGGTCCCGGGAAGGTTTGTCTACGCCGCAGGACGGTATCCGGGTCAATTCCGTGTCGAGATAGGCGAGAGTAGCGACCTTGACCGCATCGGGGAGGCGCTCCTCGCAATTACGGAGCTCCCGGGCAGCACCCCGCCTTCTTACGCCGTCAGGGATCTCATCGCGGATCTCTACCGGCGGCGGGAGGATGCGCTCGAGAGGAAAGAGGCCGATACTATCGAGGATGAGATCGCGCTGGGACTCTACGACGACGAAGACTGGTGATTGCGGGTCGATGTTGCCGCGCAGCCGGGTGCCCTCGCCGGTAATCGCGTTATTAAGTCTATATCGAAAAACGAAGCGCCCCGGCCGGGATTCGAACCCGGGTCGAAAGCTCCGGAGGCTTTCAGGATATCCACTACCCTACCGAGACTGCCATATGATGTTGTCCTGTATGGTATAAAAGGTCAGCGGGAGGGCGGGTTTGACGCCCTTCGCGACTCGTAGAGATGCCAGATCTTGCACGCTCCCTCGTGGCTGACCATGCAGGGGCCGATGGGGGTGCGCGGGGTGCAGGCCTTCGCAAAGAGCCGGCAGTCGGACGGCCGGGCAACGCCGCGCAGCACTTTGTCGCATATGCAGGCCGAATGTTTGTCCACGTGCCGGATCTCGATATCGAACTTCTTCTGCGCATCGTAGTCCTCGAACTCAGGTTTCAGGCGAAGGCCCGAGGCCGGTATAACGGGAAAGCCGCGCCACTCGACGTCGAACGGCTCGAAGGCCTCATACATGAGGCGTTGCGCCTTGACGTTCCCTTCCCGGGAGACCGCGCGCGGGTAGGCGTTCTCCACCCGGTGAGCCCCTTCGCGGACCTGGCGCACCGCCATGAGGAGACCGAGGAGGATATCCTCCGGCTCGAACCCCGCGACGACCTGCGGGACGGGAAACTGCTCGTACTCCTTGTAGCCCATCACGGCACAGACGTGCCCGGGGAGAAGGAACCCCTCGAGCGCCGCCTCGCCCCGGGCAAGGAGCCACGCCATAGCCGGCGGGACGAGCCGGTGGCAGGAGAGGATCGAGAAGTTCTCCGGCGGGCGGGAGAGGATCGTGGCGGCGACCGTCGGCGCGGTGGTCTCGAACCCGACCGATATGAAGACGACCTCCCGGTCGGGCTCCCTCTCTGCGATCTCCACCGCCCTGTGAATGCCCTGCACCACCCGGACATCCCCGCCGCTCGACTCAAGCGAGCCCTTCGACCCGGGGACACGCAGCAGGTCGCCGTAGGTGGCGACGGTGCAGCCCCGTTCCACAAGGTCGAGCGCGGCGTCGATCTCGCCCTGCGGCGTGATGCAGACCGGGCACCCCGGCCCCATCACGATCTTGAGCCTCTCGGGGAGGATGCTCCGGAGCCCGGCGCGGGCGATCGCCGCCTCGTGGGTGCCGCAGATGTGCATAAGCGTGATATCCCGGTCGACGAGATCGAAGAGCGCCGTGAGTATATCCTTACCAACCGCCATGGATCCTCATACATATCTTTCGCCGATAGGGCATATTCGTGCCGGTAGCGGACAGGCCCGGGCTCAGGCCGCCCGGTAGAATACGCCCCTCTGCTCCCGCACGGGCTCGACCGCCCCCTTCTCCTCCAGGATGCGGAGGTGCTTCGTCACCTCGGCCGGCCGGAGGCCGGATATCCGGGAGAGGTCGGCGACGGTGCAGGGGCGGCGCCGGAGCGTGGCGAGCAGCATATCGGCGACGTCATGCGCTTCCGGCGTCATCGCCGGTTCGCACGATGCCGCCCCGATCACCTCCGCGTTCCCGCCGATGATCGTCCTGGCCCGCTCAAGGGTCCGGGGCGACGCCCGCCGGACCCTGATATCGGTGCCGGGCCGGTCGAGCGTGTTCACCTGGACGCGGTCGGGCGCGATGGCGGCGACGGCGTCCCTCAGGCGGAGGAGCTCCTCATCCGTATCGTTCTTGCCCGGGACGATGAATACCTCAAGCCAGATGACGCCCGGAAACTCCCGGGAGAAGGCGACGAGACCCGCGACGACCTGCCCGGCGGTGATGCCGGGGGAGGGGCGGTTGATATCGCGAAAGATATCTTCCGAGACCGCATCGAGCGACGGCACGACAAGGTCCGCCCGCATGAGGGCGGCCCGAACATCGGGGTCCACAAAAAGCGCGCCGTTGGTCAGGACCGCAACACGGTAGCGGGGATAACGGTCTTTGATGAACGATATGATATCGCCGATCCCGGAGTGAAGCGTCGGTTCCCCGGAGCCGGCGAACGTGACGTAGTCGATATCCGGCGCCTTTGCAAGGCAGTCGTCGAGCTCCGCGATGACCCGATCCGTCGGGACGTACTCGCGCCGTTCAAGGGTGAGGACGGTCGTTCTCCCGCACTCGCAGTAGGCGCAGTCAAACGTGCAGGTCTTCTGCGGCACCAGGTCGATCCCGAGCGACCGGCCCAGGCGCCGGGAGGGGACCGGGCCGAAGAGGTAACGGTATGCCATGGGGTGTCACCAGACTGGTTTGGGGTGAAGGTTCATCAGTCTTCACCCCGGGGCAACAGCGGGCGTTCTGCTCTCATGTATCGCCGATCTTGAGCATCCTCTTGCAGAACTGGTCGACCGATGAGAAGATTGCCTGGTTGATGCCCTCCGGGCGGGCAGGGAGATCGGCGGTGGTGGCAAACCGGAGCAGGTCGGAGTAGTAACTCAGCGAAGGATACTTCCGGCGGAACTCGTCGAGGCAGAGGTTCGCCTGCTCCTTCCTTCCCCGGAGAAAGGCGTAGACGTAATCGATGAGACAGAGGACGTGGCCCGGCATCTTCTTCTCTTCCGCAAGCGTCCTAAACCCGTTGAACTCCCCCTCCCGGGGGAGGTAGAGGGTGGTTCGGAGACCGTAGTAGACGGGCTCGAGGTCGTCGGGGAACCGCTGGAGCATGTCGCTGATGAGGCCAAGGGCATCTGCAAGGTCGCCCTGGTCGAACTTGAGGTTGTAGGCCTCCCGGTAGAAGAGCATGTCGCCCGGGAACCGGACGAGGCCGATCTGGAGCAGTTTCACCAGCGCCACGCTGTTGTTCTCCTGTTTTGCCCGTGAAAGCCCGATCTCCAGGAACCAGCGGTTATCCGGCATCCACTCGGTCGCAAGGAAGATCATCATCCAGAACGGTTCGGCGAGCCACCGGTCCTGCTCGAGCTCTCCCCTGACCAGCCGCCAGAGCCCCGGCCGGAGCTGCCCGAGTTCGTCGAGGTGCTGGCGTGCGAGCTTTAAGTAGTTCCATCGCTCCGCGGCCGAGTAGCCGGGTTCGGCCGACCCTTCCTTGTAGAGGGTATAGTAGCAGTAGGCGTGCCAGCACCCCACCACGGCGTCGTGCCTCCTGTACGGCTGGAGGTAGGCCGCCGCCGTAAGCGGCATCCCGATCTTCATCAGCTTGACGGCGGCTGCAAGGTGGACGCCGGCCTTCCGCTCTTTCTTCCGTTTCATGCCGCAGGCGATCTCGCAGACACGGTTGACGAACTTCACGTCTCCCGCCCGTTTGCTGACATCAAAGACCCGGTATGCGATAGCGTCGATGAACTCGTCATGCGCCGCATCGGGGATGGGGACCCCGGCACGGTCCAGGATCGTGACGACTCTTCCAAAGAATGAGGGGAAGTTCTCGTCGATGGCTTCGGCGTTGGACTCGATGAAGGAGAAGATCTCGGCCTTTGATTTATCGAGCTGGTTTGAGATGACAATCTCAGGAATGAAGCCATCGGCCATATCCAAACATATTGAGGGGGATTAGCATAAATCATGCGGATCGGCCACCCGTGCCGCGGGTGTTCGGCCTCTCGCGGCGGCCGTCCGTGCCGAAGTGCCGGGGGGGTTTTTTCCAGCACGACGGAGCAGAATGGGTGGGAACGAGCCGGAACAGGGTCCGGAAGGTGCATATTCCGAATCTATTTATCGTCCCGGCCGGAATACCCTGTATGTTTGGCATCTCCACCTACTGTCTCCACCATGAACCGCTCTCTCTGGCGCTCGAGAGGCTCGCTCCCCTAACCGACTGCGTGGAGGTGATGGATGAGGGGCTGCACTTCCTGGAGAGTGCGGAACCGCTCGAGAGTTACTCGTACCTCTACTTCATCCATGCGCCGGCCCGGGGGATCAACATCGCAAGCATCCTTGAGCCCATCCGCCGGGCAAGCGTCGAGGTCCTGACGCAGACGTTTGGCATAGCCGCCGAGGTGGGGGCGGATGTGGTCATCCACCCGGGCTACTACGCGTGGAGCCAGGAGCGGGAGCGGGCGGCGGGAAGGTTCCGGCAGTCGCTTGACGAGCTTACGGCGGCTGCCGACGATCTCTCGGTCACGTTCTTTGTGGAGAACATGGGGAACTGGGAGTATTTTTTCCTGCGCTCCTGCGAGGACCTGCCGCTCGTCGACGGGATCGGGCTTGCGCTCGACGTCGGCCACGCGCACCTGAACGGCTGCCTGGACTGTTTCCTCACCCACCCTGCGGCGCATTTCCACCTGCACGACAACGACGGCACCGCGGACACGCACTCCCCGGTCGGCGCCGGAACGATCGATTTTACTGCCGTCATGGATGCCGTCGCGAGGAGTAACGTCATCCCCATCGTCGAGGTGGAGACCCTCGATGGGGTGACCGCAAGCATAGATGCGCTCACGGCGATCGATGCCGCGGCGCGGGGCGGATAGGGCCGGCCGGGCAACGATCCGGCACGCCGTTCTCCCGGCATCGGCCGTAACCTTTTATAGGGAAAAACTCCAACATAGTTGGTGCGTTGTGCATTAGTGGCTCAGCCGGTAGAGCGCGTTCCTGGTAAGGACGGTGCCGAAACCGCCTGGTTCTCACATCTCGGCGCCTCGGTGGCATAGCGGTATCGCGCTTCCTTGGTAAGGAAGAAGTCGCGGGTTCGATTCCCGCCCGAGGCTTTATATTTTGAGTTAGAATCTTTTTTCCGGGCGTTATCTCATCTTTTCGGTATATCGGGATTGAGGACCGGGCAGCATATATATTGCTATTCCCGAACGTGGTGGGAGAACCGGATGGGAGAAACGATCCCTTTTTGACCGCGGGGGACAGATCCTCTGGAAATGAGTCCCACGATTGACCGTCCGCCGCTCATCTACTTGAACAACGCCGCGACGACCTGGCCGAAACCTCCGGGAGTGCTTGCGGCCATCACGCAATCCCTTGCCCTCCCGGTCTTCGGGTCGGGGAGGACCACCGGGAGCCAGGGCGAAGATTACGTCGCACTGGCACGGGAGGCGATCGCAAGCCTCCTTGCCGCGGACCCGCCGGAGCACGTGGTCTTCACATCGAGCGCGACCGACTCCTTAAACATCCTCATCCAGGGTTTCCTCGCCGGGTGTGATGCCGGCTGCCACGTCCTCACGACCGAACTCGACCATAACTCGGTCCTGCGGCCGCTCCACGAGCTTGCGCGGCAGGGCCGCATCCGATTGACGGTCCTCCCCTTCGAGGACGGCGCCGTCTCCCCCGATACGGTCGAGGCGGCCATAACACCCGATACCCGGCTCATGGTCACGGCCCACGGGAGCAACGTGCTCGGGTCGGTGCAGGAGATCGCCCGCATCGGGAAGATCCTGCACGATCACGACATCTCCTTCATCGTCGACGGGGCTCAGACTGCCGGCCACATCCCCGTCGACCTCTGGTCCCTCCCGGTCGACGCCTACGTCTTCACCGGGCATAAGGGCCTCTTCGGCATACCGGGCACCGGCGGATTCTACGTGCGGGACCCGGAAACAATCGCCCCCACCCGCTACGGCGGGACCGGGACGGACTCCTTCTCGCTCTTTCAGCCCCGGGATATGCCGGAGCGGTTCGAGTCAGGGACCCACAACTACCCCGGCCTTGCCGCCCTCGCGGCCGGAGCGGAGTATATCGCGGGCATCGGGGTGGAGACGATCGCAGAGAAGGCAGAGCGCCAGACGGCGTTCATCATCGGGGAGTTGAAGGAAGAACCGAACGTAACGGTCTACAACGAGTCCCCCTCCCTCCCGATCGTCTCGTTCAACATCCGGGGCATGGAAAACGACGACGTGGGGTTCATCCTCGCCCGGGCCTACGGGATCGTCGCCCGGACGGGGCTCCACTGTGCGCCTCTGGCGCACAGGGCGATCGACGGGGGGAGAGGCTCCGTGCGGCTCAGCCTCTCCTGGTTCACGACGGACGAAGAATGCCGGGTTGCAGCCCGGGCGATAAGGGAGATTGCGCAGCATGCGGATCCTTCGGTCGGTTCGCCATAAGTCCTGTGCCGACGGCTCCTTCATGAAGGAGTTCCTCCTCGATGCGCCGGTGACTGCGGGGTTCTTTGCCTACCTCGAGAACTTCGGGGAGGTCGAAGCACTCCGGAACGTCGGCGAGGGGTTCTACAAGTTCGAGAAGACCGACTGGTTCTCCATCAAGGGAATGAACGGCGACACCACGGTCGAGGTCAGGTTCAAGAAGGAGGCGATGGACCTGACGGCAGACTTCGTCTACCTTCTCTTCTCGTCGTACCGAGAAGGAGCGGCGGACCTCTCCCTCCTCAAACAGCGTGAGCAGGCGATCGAGAAGCGGGTGAAAGAGCGCCTCTATGGGCCGTGATCGGAATGCCCGGGGATATATTCGAGCAGTTCGCGGAGGATTATGACCGATGGTTTGACGAGCACCGCGCCGAGTACCGCGCAGAACTCGCCCGGGTCCGGCGCTTCCTCCCCCGCCCGGACGCCCGCGCCGTCGAGGTGGGTATCGGGTCCGGGCGGTTTGCCGCGCCCCTCGGCATCCCGATCGGCATCGAACCCTCGCCGGCCCTCGGCAGGATGGCGCGGGAGCGAGGGATCGAGGTCATTCGCGGGCGGGCAGAGTCGATCCCGCTCCGGGACGGGGCGTGTTCGTCCGCGCTCGTGGTGACGGTCATCTGCTTCCTGGACGACCCGGTCCCGGCGTTTCGCGAGATTCACCGGATCCTCGCCCCGCAGGGGACCCTCGTGACCGGGTTTCTCGAACGCGAAGGACCGGTCGCTCAGAAGTACCTGCACGAGGAGGGGAAGCACCGGTTTCTCTCCCGCGCCCGTTTTTACTCACCGGACGAAGTCCGGGAACTCCTCGGGCGCACCGGGTTTTGTGTGGCCGGGGCTGAGTCGCAGGCCGGTTTCTCCGTTCTTACTGCGCGGAAGGCCTGATCGAGACTCGCGAGGACCGGGTATCGTCCTCCCCTCGCAAACCTTATGACCGGGTACGGTCGCCCCCCGGCTTCTGGAGACAGAGAAAGCGGTGCCTGCACCGGATGAGGCCGCGGTCGGCCAGGAGCCGCATCGGTGTTGCCGTCAGGCTCTCGGTCGCGAGGCTTGCAGAGACGATCGAGGGGGCCAGGGGCGAGAACGGATCCGGCAGGCTCCGGCGCTTTGCGGTGTCGCGGATGAGGGCATACAGCCAGTAGAGGGGCGATGCGCTTGAGACCGCACTCATCTTCATCATCATGCCGCATCCCTCAAAGAGCGATCGGTACTGCTCCAGTCTCCGGTATACCGCCGCTCCGGTGAAAACACCCTCGTGCTCCTTGAACTCCGGTTCTTTCTTCGCGATCATCTCGATGAACGTGACGTGGCCTCCCGGCCGGACCACGCGGCAGATCTCCTCGACGGTTCGCGCAAGCTCGTCGTCATCGATGATGTAGCGCAGGACCCAGACGGCATTGACGAGGTCGAACGCGTCATCCTCGAAAGGAAACGGCATGCCCTCGATGGTATGGTGCTCGGCGTTCTGTATGCCGGCCTTGCCCGCCATCTGCCGTGCCGCTTCCACCATCTTCGGCGAGAGGTCCACTCCGACAACGCGATGCACCTCCGGCGCGAACCAGAGCGTCCACCGGCCGACCCCGCACCCGTAATCGAGCACCGTAAAATGCGGTTCCAGCCTGACTGCTCTTGAGACGAGACGCTTCTGGCTGCCGTCGATGTATATGGTATTCAGGTCATCGACACTGACCACCGACCTGAGCGGATTGCCGTGATGCCGCTCGTTTGCTTCATCCCAGGCATCGCGTTGAGCCCGGAGGTCCTGCGTGAGCTCGCCCATCTTGATGCAGGGTTGAACCGTTGACAGGCACTTAACGGTTTCTGCTGTGCGATGCATGTCCGGCCGGTATGATCCTATCCGACTCAAAAATAGCAGAGCGGGTCAGTATACGCCCTTACCCGTCAGGAGGATGCCCCTTGTCGGGTAAGTGCCGTTGCACGGGCCTTTGAACTCGTGGCGCAGGCTCTCGGAGTACGAATTCGACTGCCAGCCGAGGATCCACCGCTGGTTTGTTCCCAGAAATCCGGACGAGATGGTGAGGACGTTCTCGTCATCGGCATCAAACGAGAGGGTAAACGGCACCTCCACGATGTAGCCTGTTGACCCCGGGCTCACGTAGTGGTTTTTGTCGACGAATCCGCCGGACCCGTCAAGGTTGCCGATAACCCGGCAGGGCATGAACAGGGGTTCGACCCCTATCGGCGCCCGGGTCTCTATATCGTGATCGGGGCTGATACCGGGCAGGTGTAGTTCCATATCAACGAGCACGGGCGTCTCTTCCGAATACCTGTTTGAGTAAACATGGGTCGGTTTTGGGAGTTCCGACTCGTTCTGCCCCGGCATAATCCCGATTGGCACGATCCTGTTCGTATAGACCGGATCGATCCGGTCGGCCGATATGTTCAGCACGGGGATGCCGCCGATATGCTCGACCTTTACCGATATGTTCTCCCCGTCGAAGTTAGTAAAGCTTGCAAGCGACATATTGACGGGGGTCACGTTGGTCCCGGAGTCCGGGTCGTAACGGGAGGGGAGGGGGATCAGGAGGACCGCATCCTCGATGGGCCCCGACGTGGAGAGCGTCAGGCTGTAGTGGTACGACGGTCGAGAACTCCCGGAGTAATACAGGAGCCCCACGGTCAACGCTGCAAATACGATCGAGAATGCCGCCAGGGCGGTTGCTGCGATGATGAGTAACCTCTTTTTACGGACCAATCGAGTCACCTGTTATCGACCAGTGATCTGACTGCTGCTGCTCTTATGCCTTCCTGTTCTTTGAAAAACCCACCTCCGGTGCACCCCTGCCGTGCGAGCCCTCCTGAACCGCGGCGAACTCTCCCCTGACCACAACACTATATAGGATGACCGGTATCGGGGGCCCGCAGAAGGAGGCTATCTATATGCCCTACGTAACCGTTGGTAAAGAAAATTCGGGTAACATCGACCTCTACTACGAGGACCATGGCGCAGGGAGACCGGTCGTCCTGATCCACGGCTGGCCGCTCTCGAGTAAGTCCTGGGAGAAGCAGGTGCCGGCACTGATCGATGCGGGCTACCGCGTCGTCGCCTACGACCGCAGGGGGTTTGGCAACTCTGCTAAACCGGCATTCGGCTACGACTACGATACCCTGGCAGACGATTTACACAAACTCATGACGGAACTCGACCTCACGGGTGCAACGCTCGTCGGGTTCTCGATGGGCGGCGGCGAGGTCGCCCGCTACCTCGGCACCTATGGGAGCGACCGCGTGGATTCGGCCGTCTTCATATCCGCGATCCCCCCGTTCCTCTTGAAAACATCCGAAAACCCCGAAGGCGTGGACGGCAGTGTCTTTGACGGGATCATGGAGAGCATCATCGCCGACCGCCCGGCATTCCTCTCCGGATTCTTCTCGGAGTTCTACAACGTCGACGTCCTCGGGGGCGACCGTATCAGCGACGAGGCCGTTCGCTTCAGCTGGAACATCGCAGCCACCGCCTCGCCGCGGGGCACGCTTGACAGCGTCTCCGCGTGGCTGACCGACTTCCGGGGCGACCTTCGGAGCATCGACGTGCCGGTCCTCGTGATCCACGGCGATGCCGACCGGATCGTCCCCTTCGCCGCGTCGGGGAAGCGCATCCCCGGGCTGATCAGGGAAAGCCGCCTCGTGGTGGTCGAGGGTGGGCCGCACGGGATCATCTGGACCCATGCCGGGCGCGTCAACCGCGAGCTGCTGGACTTCCTTATACAGAAGGCCGAGCCGATGCAACCGGTTGCCGGCCGCTCCTGAACCGGGGAGGAACCCGCTCCCCTCTCACTCCACCGGAACCAGGCCGGCGTTCTTCCCGGTGATGCACCGGCCCCCGCCGCGGGTGACGACGAAGGTGTTCTCGATCCCGACCATCCCGACTCCGCGGACCCCCTTCTTGGGCTCGATCGCAAAGACCATCCCCTCCTCGAGCGGTTCATCGAAACCTCGCGCGATCGCAGGCGCCTCGTCCACGGCAAGTCCGATACCGTGGCCCAGGAACTGCACCCGCCGGTTCCCGTAGCCCATGAAGTTCTCAAGAAACGCGGGATCGAGACTGCCGAGTATCGTCTCGTAGATCTCCGAGGGCATGACCCCCGGCCGCAACAGTGAAGCCGCCTCGTCCTGGACCTCCACGCACCGGTAATGGGCCTCCACCGCCTCTTCGGGAACCGGTTCCCTGAACGTGTACGTCACCGTCTTGTCGGTGTGGTAGCCCTGCACGCCGCACCCGCAGTCGACGAAGACTAAATCTCCCGATCTAAGCGTCCGGTCACGGCTGCCGAGGACCGGAGCGCCGGGAGCCATCCCCCGACACCCGCCCGGCCCGTCGAAACCGGTCGGGTAGAGGGAGTTCTCCCCGAACCCGAACTGGCCGAGCACCATCTCCGTCCCGAACATACCGAACCGGGTTATCCCGTGGTGCCCCTCCCGGACCAGGCGTGAGAAGACCTCGCCGCCGAGTTCGGCCTCGCTCATACCCTCCCGGAGCATACCGGGAACGGCGTCCTCGAGCACCCGCCGGTGGATCCTCCCCGCCCGCTCCATGATCGCGAGCTCATAGGCGCTCTTCTTCGCCCGGACCATCGCCGCCCCGGCATCGAGCGGCTTTACCTCACGGAAGGGGAAGTGCTTTTGGAACCTCTCAAGCAGCGCGAGGGGCACCACCTCCGTCTCGACGTGGATCACTCCCGGGCATGCGCCCATCCCGGCCGCCGCATCGCGGTAACTCCTCATCGGCCGGATGTCGGGGAAGAACGACTCGTCGAGCGCCCGCTCAAGGCTCCGGCGCACCCAGAGCACGGCTTCCCTATCGCGGGGGATCAGGAGAACTCCATCCTGCATCGTCCCGGTGAGGTAGAACTGGTTCGCCCTGCCAAAGATGGCGGCAAACTCCCATGTTGGGTGATCTCTCTCCATACGAAGCCGGAAACGTTCCATGCGGTCCCGGAGCTCGGAGGCGGGGGTCTTTTGCTCCATACGCAATGGTTGGGCGGCGGTGATATTAACTATAGAGAGAGGGCACCCGGGCGCCCTGCGGCGGGGGTGCGCCGCCGTCCCAACCGGTTTATCGTGCCGCACGATGCACGGTTGTCATGGATACCCCCTTCATCTTCACCATGCACGAGGGCCTGCCCCGCCAGGGGCCGGGGAGCAACGCGTGCACGAGGAAGGCCTTCTCGCTGCTCGCCGGTCTCCCGCCCCGGCCCGGGATCCTGGATGTCGGGTGCGGGTCCGGCATGCAGACGGTCGAACTGGCCCGGACCTGTCGCGATGCCCGCATAACCGCCGTCGACGTCCACCAGCCGTTCCTTGACGACCTCGCCCGGCGGGCGGCATCGGCCGGGGTGGGGGAACGGGTCGCCACGCTCCGGGCCTCGATGGAGAGTCTCCCGTTTCCCGATGCATCGTTCGACGTCCTCTGGGCGGAGGGCTCGATATTTATCATGGGATTTCGGAAGGGGCTTGAATCATGGAGGCGCCTTCTCGTGCCGGGCGGCTCCATCTGCCTCACCGAGGCCGCCTGGTTCACCGAAGAGCCCTCGCCGGAGGCGACGGCGTTCTGGAGCGAGTGTTACCCGGCGATGACGACGGTCCCGGAGAACTGCGCGATCGCCGGGCGTACCGGCTACGATATCGTCGCGACCTTCCCCCTTCCCGCATCCGCGTGGTGGGATGACTACTATGTGCCGCTCGCAAGACGCCTTGACAGCCTCCGGGCGGTTGCCGCCGGCGATCCCGGCGCGGAGGCCCAGATCGAGGCCGCGGAGCGTGAGATCGCCGTCTTCCGGGAGCACGCCGGCGAGTACGGCTACGCGTTCTTCATCCTCCGGAAGAACCGCTGACCAGGCCGGCCTATCCGGAGAGCGTTCGCTATAACCGCAAGCGAGAGCCCCATATCCCCGAACGCCACCGCCATCCAGAGGGTGACCAGGCCCGGTACGGCGAGGGCGGCGATACCGAGTTTCACGACGAGCGCCGTTGCTACGTTCTGCCTGACGACCGAGATTGTCTTCTCCGAGAGAGCCACGAGGTAGGCGACCCGGGATATATCGTCTTCCATCACGACGATATCGGCCGCGTCGATCGCGACATCCGACCCGATGGCCCCCATAGCGACACCGACGTCGGCCCGGGCCAGCGCCGGCGCGTCGTTCACGCCGTCGCCGACCATCACCACAAGCCCGTAGCGGTCCATCAGGCGCTCGACCATCGCCACCTTCTCCTCCGGGAGGAGGCCGGCATGGCACTCGTCGATACCGATGCGGCGGGCAACCGCCTCCCCGACGCGCTCGTTGTCCCCGGTGAGCATCACCGTCCGTATCCCCTTTGACCGGAGATCGGCCACCGTCGAACGTGCGTTCTCCCGGATCTCATCCGAGAGAGCGATAAGCCCGATGACCGCCGCGTCGGTGCCGATGAGGACGACGGTCTTTCCCTCGCCCTCCAGGCGGTCGTAGGCCGCCCGCCATGCCCCTCCTGTTCCGGAAAAAAGCCCTTCGTTCCCGAGGAGGTAGGTCTCACCGCCGATATCCCCCCGGACGCCTCTTCCCGTCAGCGAGACGAACGCCCCGACATCCCGGAGGGCGGTGCCCGCCTCATCCGCCCGCCGCCGTATCGCCTCCGCGATCGGATGGCCGGAGCGGGACTCAAGCGACGCAGCGACGGCGAGCACCTCCTCTGCCGACCGATCGAGACCGACGAGATCGTCCGCCTCGAGCCTTCCGGTCGTGAGCGTCCCGGTCTTGTCGAAGACGACCACCCGGGCAAGCCCCACGGCCTCAAGGGAGTCCCGGCCCTTTATGAGCACGCCGTTATGCGCCGCGGTCGTGATCCCCGAGACCATCGAGACCGGGGTGGATATGGCGAGCGCACAGGGGCAGGATATGACGAGGAGGATCAGCGCGCGGTAGAACGCCTCAAGGAACGGTATGCCGAAGACGAGCGGCGGAACCACGACGAGGAAGGCGGCGACTATGATGACCGCCGGCGTGTAGTAGCGGGAGAACCGCTCGATGAACGCTTCGGTGGGGGAGGTGTGGGCCTGGGCCTCCGCGACCAGCGCCACGACGCGGGCAATCGTGCTCTCCGCCTCGGGTTTTGTCACCCGGACCTCGAGGTAACCATCGACGTTTCGGGTCCCGGCGTAGACGCCGGCCCCGATACCCTTTGCCACCGGGACGCTCTCCCCGGTGATCGCCGCCTGGTCGACCGAGGATGCGCCGGCCGTGACGATACCGTCGAGCGCGATGGTATCGCCCGGCTTCACGATCACGATCTCCCCCACGCCGACATCGCCGACGCCGACGGTCACCTCTTCGCCGTCCCGCCGGACCCGGGCCGTCTGCGGCGCGATATCGAGGAGCGATGCTATCGAGCGATGCGCCCTCCCGGCCGCGTACTCTTCCAGGAACTCGGCGATGGCATAGAGGTAGAGGACGGTTGCGCCCTCTGCGGGGTTTCCGGTCAGGAACGCACCCGCCGCCGCGATGGATATGAGCACGGCGATGCTGAACCGGAGCCGGATGAAGGAGAGGACTCCGGCCCTCAGGACGTCGTAGCCGGATATGACCGCAGCGGCGAGCAGCAGAACAGTCCCGGCGAGGGGATACGGCGTGAAGGCGCCGATGAGTATTCCCGGGAGAAGGAGGATACCTGCGATCGTGAAGACCGCGATATCCCGGCGGCTGACGATGGGCCCGTGGATCTCGCAGACCCCGGCCCGGCAGCGGGGACAGGTCGGGCACGCCTCACCGGCGGCCATGGTCCGCCTCCGTCTCGCCGGCGATGGGGCGGCAACCCCCGGCCTCAACCCCGGGGACATGGGTCTCTCTCATGACTGCACGGAATCTTGGTCATATCGGACTTAAAAGGTGCTATCGGTGGCGAGGTTGACCGTGCACAAACGTTATAATGGGTTCAAACCAACTGATCGGGGAGCGATTTCGTGCAGCGAACCCCGGGGTTCCAGCTGAAAGCGACTGCCAATCCTGTTTCTCCTCCTGCAGGAGCAGACGATGCCTACACAAGATTCCACCGCACCTCCCCGGGATGATCCGGGAGCCCCTGTCCCCTGCCGTATCTGGATCTGTGGACCCGGCGGCGAGGCGCTCCATCTCCCGGACCCCGGATGGGCGGGCAGGATTCACCCGGAAGATATGGACGCGGTGCTCTCCGGGTGGAAGCGTTCCGTTACTGCCGGCGCGCCGTGGAGCCGCAGGTATCGTATCCGGGACAACGGCGGAGAGTACCGCACCGTTGTGAGCAGCGGTATTCCGGTCAGGGACGCCAGAGGTCGGGTCGTCCTCTGGGTGGGGGTCACCGGCCGGGACAAATCTTGCGGAGAGGGGAGGGAACTTGCGACCCTCGCCGCAATCGCCCGGGTGATCGAGGAGGGCGATGCCGATCCCGGGGAGGTCGTCCGGCGGGTGGTGCGCCTCCTTCCCCGGGGGTTTTGGCACCCGGAAGAGGTCTCGGTACGGGTCGTGCCCGGGGCCGCCGTCCCGGGCCCGGGGAAGGTCGTTGCCGGGCGTCTTTTGGTCGAGTTCCGGGACCGACCGGAGGGGATGGGAGATCCATACCTCCCGCAGGAGCGTGACCTCATCTACGCCGTCGCCGCGATGCTTGAGGTCGCCGTCGCGCCGGCGTATGGGGAGACGGGGCCCTCAAGCATCGCAGAACGGCGGCAGGCAGAAGAGGCGCTCAGGGAGCAGCAGATCGCTCTCGACAACCGGGTGAGGGAACTTGCGACTCTCTATACCATGACCGACATCGTCGAGCGGCCCGGTATATCGGTCGACGAGATCCTCGCGGAGGTCGTCGCCATCCTCCCCGCCGGCTGGCTCCACCCCGGGGATGCCGCCGCGCGGATCACGCTCGACGGCCGGGAGTATCGCTCTCCCGGGTTCGTGGAGACCTGCTGGAGGCAGGAGAGCCCGATCGTCGTATGCGGCCGGATCGCGGGAAAAGTGGAGATCTGCTATCTTCACGAAGAACCGGCGAAGGACGAGGGACCGTTCCTTCTCGAAGAACGCTCCCTGATCGATGCCGTCGCGGCAAGGCTCGGGCGGATCATCGAGCGGGTGCGGGCCGACGAGGGCCTTAGAAGGAGCGAGGAGAAGTACCGCCTCCTCTTTGAGCAGATGCTCGAGAGTTACACGCTCTACGAAGTGATCCTGGACGACGCAGGAGATCCCATCGATTACCGCCTCGCCGAACTGAACGAGAAAGCCACCGCCGTCTTCGGATGTAGCCGCGACGAACTGATCGGGCGACGGCTCTTCGACATATTCCCGGCGATCCGCGAGGGGGCCCTTGCCATCTACGGGGAGGTCGCGGAGACGGGCATCCCGACCCGGCGGCGGTTGCAGGAACCGAAATCCGGACGCTGGTACGACCTGCACATCTACCGCCCGGAGATCGGGAGGCTCGTCGTTACGGGACAGGAGATCACCGGACAGAAGAAGGCCGAGCTCGCCCTCCAGAAGAGCGAGGAGAGATTCCGGGGGATATTCGAGCAGGCGGGAACCGGGATCGCGCTCATCGATCCCGAGGGGAGGATCATGGAGGCAAACCCGGCGTTTGTGCGTATGTTCGGCTATGACGAGGACGAACTTCACGCCATGCTCTTTTTAGACCTGATCTATCCGCCCGAGAGGGAGACGGCCAGGGCCCTTCTGCAGAAGACGGCCTCCGGGGAGAGCGCCCGCCGGGAGAAGCGTTACGTGACAAAAGACGGCAGGATCCTGCGGGGCCGCCTGACCACGTCGCTGCTCTGCGATCCGGAAGAGGAGGGGCTCGTCATCGGGATGGTGGAGGATGTCACCGACCGGAGGGAGATGCAGAACGCACTCCGGGAGAGCGAGGAGCGGTTCCGGGAGATCGCCCAGCGCAGTTTCGATATGATCTACACCTGCTACAACGACCGGGGGATCACCTACATATCCCCGGCTGTCACGAGGATCCTCGGTTATACCCCGGAAGAGATGATCGGGGTGCATTGCGGCGAGTACATCCTTGAAACGAGCCGCCAGGAATGGCTGGAGGCCGAGTCCCGGATTGCCCGGGGAGAGCCTGTCGCGGGGCTGGTAGTGGGATTCCGCCGGAAAAACGGGACGGCCGCCGCCGTCGAGATGAACGAATCCCCGATCATGGAGGGAGGGAGGGTGATCGGCGTCCAGGTCGTCGGCCGGGACATCTCGGACCGGAAGCGCTACGAAGACATGCGGCTGCAGGCATTCTCCCAGATCGAGCAGAACATCGAGCAGTTTGCAGTCCTCGCGGACCATATCCGCCTGCCCCTGCAGGTGATCCTCGGCACGGCAGACCTGACCGATGACACAAATGCGGCGGAGAAGATCCGCGAACAGGTGGAGCGGATCAACAGGATCGTGAAACAGCTTGACGAGGGCTGGGTCGAGTCCCGCGAGATCCGGGAGTTCCTGCGGAGAAACGAACTGGTATAACGGCCACCATCTCCCGGTCGCGGGATCTGCCGGAGCGGATCGTACCCCGGCGGCTTCAGGCAGCACGTTCTTTCGTCGAACGATATCCCGTACTCCTGCATCGGGCAGCAGAACAGTTATCGGTCAATTGAATATACTGTACTGCAGATACGGGTAGGGTTAACATGCCGGCCATTGCCGCGCCCGCATAACCATGCGATCGTGATGAGATCCGGAAAAAGAGCACCTGAAGGGCGGTTCAGCGCCCCCCCCACACAGCCGGAAGAACCCGACCCGAACTCGAACCATGCAGACCAATTCCAGAGGAACAGAGACCGCAACCGGGTATCACCCCGCAGACGGCACGGATATCCGGCAGGATCATGCAAAACAGGGTGCAGCGAGCCCCGGCATACTGACGTCGCTCATCGTCTTTACGGTGCTTCTCGCCGCCCTCGCAGCGACCAGCCTCTACAACTACCTCCTCTTCCACACGATCGCCGAACTTGTCGCCGTCGGAATAGCGATAGCGGTCTTCACCGTCGCCTGGAACGCCCGGACGATGCGGGGGAACAGTTACCTGCTCGTCGCCGGCACCGGTCTCCTCTTCGTTGCCGGAGTTGGGCTGGTCCACACCCTTGCCTATGAGGGGATGGGAATCTTTTCCGGCTATGATGCAAACCTCCCGACGCAGCTCTGGATCGCCTCCCGCTACCTCCTTGCCGGGACACTCCTCGCCGCGCCGCTCCTGCTCCGGAGGAACCCGGCCCCCTGGGGGGTGTTTGCCGCGTTTACGGGAGTCACCGGGGCCCTTCTCCTCTCGATCTTCGTGTATCCGGTCTTCCCCGACTGCTACGTCGTGGGCTCGGGGTTGACGCCCTTCAAGATCGTGAGCGAGTATGTCATCGCGGCCCTGCTCGCCCTCGGCGCCGTCGCCGTCTACCGGTTGCGGGACATCTTCTCGCCCCGGGTGGCGGCCAACCTTATCGCGGCGATCCTCGTGCTGGTCGCATCGGAACTTGCCTTCACGTTATACATCAGCGTCTACGGGTTCGCGAATATGGTCGGCCACCTCCTTATGGTGCTCTCGTTCGGGCTCTTTTACGTAGCATTCGTCGAGACCGGCATCCGGCAACCCTACGCGGTGGTCTTCACCGGCCTGGCGAGAAGCGAGGAGCAGCTCCGGCGAGAGAAAGACCGCCTCGAGCAATACCTGGATATCGCCGGCGCCCTCTTCGTCGTCCTCGACCGGGATGGCCGGATCACCCTCGTCAACCGCAGGGCGTCCGAGATTCTCGGTTATCCGGCGAATGTAGTCGTGGGCGAGCCCTGGATCGAGCGGTTCGTCCCTCCGGAAGAGCGGGAGCGTGCCCACGCGCTCTTTCTCGGGCTGATGGGGGGAAAATCCGCGCCCGTATACGCGAGGACGCCGGTCCTCACCGCAGGCGGCGGCGAGCGGATCATCGAGTGGCACAACACCGTGCTCCGGGACGATGACGGCGTCGCCTGCGGGACGCTCAGTTCCGGGGTGGATATCACCGAGCGGCAGCACGCTGAGGAGGCGCTCCGACAGGCAAACGTGAAGTTGAACCTCCTCTCCGGGATCACCCGTCACGACATACTCAACCAGGTCACCGTCGCACGCGCCTACATCGATCTCACCGCGGAAGATAGCGATGAGCCCGGTATCGGGAACTACCTCGCGCGTGCCCGGACCGCAGTGGAGGAGATCCAGAAACAGGTCGAGTTCACCCGGGATTACCAGGATATGGGCGTCGCGGCGCCCGTCTGGCAGAGACCGGAGGATCTCATCAACGAGAGCGTTTCAGACCTCGCCCTCCCGGCGGGAGTTCGGGTCCGGACGGACCTTGCGGATCTTGAGATCTACGCGGACCCGATGGTGAAGAAGGTCTTTTACAACCTCATCGACAACGCCATTCGCCATGGTGAGAAGATAACGGAGATCCGGTTCTCCTGCGCGAAATCCGGACGGGATCTGCTGCTCCTCTGCGAGGACGACGGCACCGGCATCCCGGACGGCGAGAAAGAGACAATATTTCACGAGGCGTATAAGCGGCGGCACGGGCACGGGCTCTTCCTGGTCACGGGAATCCTCGGTATCACCGGTATGACAATCCGGGAGACGGGGATCCCCGGTGAAGGGGCGCGTTTTGAGATAAGGGTGCCGAACGGCGGGTACCGGGGTGATAACGAGAGATGCGCGGCCCCGTAGACCGGCGGGCAACCGGTCGATCGGTATCGGTTCAAGAAGGGGATCAGGCCCGCCGGAGATGGGGGCGAAGGGCCGTCACCCGCGGGACGCCGACTCGATATGGTCCCGTGCAGCCGGCGTCGTCTCCCGGCCCTGGGGTGTCCGTTTTATGAACCCGATCTGGATCAGGTAGGGCTCGTAGACCTCCTCGACCGTCCGCACCTCTTCTCCGATCGATATCGCGATCGTCTTGACGCCCACCGGCCCGCCGTCGAAATCGTGTACGATCACCGAGAGGATACGCCGGTCGAGCTCGTCCAGGCCCAACCGGTCGATGCCGAGCATGGTAAGGGCAAGGTCGGCGGTCTTCTCATCGATGCTCCCGTCGCCCCTGACCAGGGCAAAGTCGCGCACCCGCCGGAGCAGCCGGTTTGCTATCCTGGGCGTTCCGCGGCTTCTCCTCGCTATCTCGAGCGCGCCTTCCGGGGTGATCGGGGTATGCAGGATACCGGCGCTCCGGCGGACGATCGTCGCCAGGTCCTCGACCTCGTAGAGGTTGAGCCGGAATATGAAACCAAACCGGTCCCTGAGCGGGGACCCGAGCAGCCCGACCTTCGTCGTCGCGCCGACGAGGGTGAACTCCTCGAGCGGGAGCTGCACGGACCGCGCCCCCGGCCCCTCCCCGATCATCACGTCGATGCAGGCGTCCTCCATCGCCGGGTACAGGATCTCCTCGACCACCGGATTCAAGCGGTGGATCTCGTCGATGAAGAGGACGTCGCCCCGGGAGAGCGCCGTCAGCTGGGCGGCAAGGTCGGCCGGCCGGTCGAGCACCGGGCCGGTGGTGGTCCGGATCGCCACCTCCATCTCCCGGGCGATGATACGGGCAAGCGTCGTCTTTCCAAGACCCGGCGGCCCGGAGAAGAGGATATGGTCCAGGGATTCGCCGCGCCTCTTTGCGGCTGCTATGGCGATGGCAAGGGTCTCTTTTACCTCGCGCTGGCCCACGAACTCATCGAACCGCGCCGGCCTGATAGCGGCGTCGTCCGGCTCCTCCCGCAGGGCGGCGGACGACGTGATCCGGTCCTTCATGGTCGCTCCCGCAGGCGGGCAAGGGAGGCGCGGATCAGATCCTGCACCGTTGGAGCGGAGAGGGCGGAGAGGGCGGCGTCGACCGCCTCCTCCGCTTCGCGCCCGGAGAACCCGAGCGATACCAGGGCGCTCACCGCATCGCCGGCCTCCGCCCGATGGGAGGTGGCGGGCAGCGTCGCCGCGCACTTCTTCATCTTGTCTTTCAGCTCCAGGATCAGGCGTTTGGCGCTCTTTGGCCCGATGCCCGGTATCCGGGTGAGGACCTTCTCGTCGTCGTTTATTATCGCTATCGCGAAGTCTTCAAACGATACCCGCGAGAGTATGTTCATGGCGGTCTGGGGGCCGATCCCGGTGACGCCGATAAGGATCGTGAAGAGTTCCCTCTCGCGCGGGTGGGCAAATCCGTAGAGCTGGATGTCGTCGTCACGGACCACCATATGGGTGTGCACCATGACGCGGCCCCCAGTTCCTGCGAGGTCCTGCAGCGTGGGCCCGGTGACCTGCACCCGGTAGCCGATGCCGCCGATATCGATCACCACCCACCGGTCTCCGGTGGATGCCAGTTCTCCGGAAAGATGATCTATCATGGTTACCGCACCATATTGATGTGGCAGAGGGCGATGGCGAGGCCATCCGCGGCATCGTCCGGCCGGGGAATCTCCTGCAGGCGGAGAAGCCGCCGCACCATCTCCTGCACCTGGTGTTTGTCGGCACGCCCCGACCCGGTCACCGCCTGCTTGACCTGGTTCGGCGTGTACTCGGTGATCGAGATATCTCTTTCTTCCGCAGCAAGGAGGATGACGCCGCGCGCTTCGCTGACGTGCATGGCAGAGGTGATGTTCTTTGAGAAGAAGAGCTGCTCAAGGACGACAGAGTCTGGTACGTACTCGTCAAAGAGCAGCGAGACCCTCTCGTAGATCTCCAGGAGCCGCCGGGAGGGGCGGCTATCGCTTCCGGTCTCGATGCAGCCGAATGTCAGGGGAACCGGGTAGGGGTCGCCTCTCTTAAGGACACCGTAGCCGGTCCTCGCCACCCCGGGATCGATCCCGATCACGGTCATCTCCCTCACGCATGAGTACTCCGTTCTCCTGCTAGATACCTATTTCGCGGGGTTCCGGCTGCCGGGCACCGGTTGACCCGGGGTGCCGTCGTCGGGAGCGCTGCGCCCTTCCATCCCTGCAGGCTGCGGAAAGCATGGCCGGGAAGAGGCGCAGCCGGCCTGCAGGGATGAAGGTTCGATCCCGGAGAAGCCCCGGGCCGGGCTCTCTACCGGAGCCGTATCACCCTCTGCGACCATAACGATAACCCTATCTCCTCCGGCACACCTACCATCAGCATGCCGAGACGAAAGAAAACCGTCTCCTCCACCCCCCTCCTCGACTCCCTCAGCGTCGATCAGGCGCGGTTCGTCCTTGCACGGCTCATCGGCGATGACCCCGCTCTCGCGGCCAGGGCGGAAGGTATCGCACGCGACGTCCTCCGGATGGTCGATACCGAAGGTGTTGCCGAAAGCGTCGCAAGCGACCTCTCCTGCATCGATATAGAAGAGGTCTGGGAAACCTCGGGCAGGAGGCGCGACGGCTACGTCTACCCATCCGAACGGGCGTGGGAGATGCTGGACGATGCGCTTGAACCGCACAAGGGCGAGATGATGGCGTACCTCAAGCGGGGTATGGTTGAAGAGTCACGCCTCTGCTGCGCGGGCATCCTCCTCGGGATCCGGCGGTTTGAACAGGATTCAGGGTCAGACCTCCTCGAAGAAGCGCCCGACTACTGCAACGAGACCTTCGACTCCGTCCGGGAAGAGTGGGAGAAGGCCGTCGGCGATGCCGCGCAGGTGCGCCTGCTTGCCCGTTTCATCGAGGAGAAAGGGCTCTCGTGAAAACACGCCCGAGCCTTGCAGGAAGGTTACCTGCTGCTCCGCATCTTTCGCACGCGCGACGCGAGCCACGCCGGCGCACCCTCCGTTCCGATCCATCCATCGAGTGCAGCCATGGCGTATACGATCGCCTCGTTCCGGTCGCCGAGGCCGTAATAGTCGGGCATCCGCGACGGCAACGCCCGGAACGCAAGCAGATACTGCGGGACAAACGGGTTCTTCTGCAGTGCATCATCGAGTGCCGCATCAGCTGCAGGTCCGGCCCCCTCCTTCCGGAACAGCCAGAGCGCTCGTGCGTACGCGACTGTTGCCGTGGGATCTTCTCCGTGCTCATCCAGGATCGACTCAAGCAGGTCGTCACGGTTCGCCTCCGCAAAGATCTGCATGACGATGTACCGGACCCCCTGGCGATCATCGGGGTTGAGCCGCAGCATCTCCTGGTAGAGTCCGATTGCCTCGTCTTTATCCCCGGTAGCCCAGAGGAGTTCTGCAAGTGCAAACAGGGCCCTCATGTAGGGGCGCGTCCCGATCAGCGTCCAGAAGTTCCCGACCTCTTCTTCAAAGACCTCCTTCCCGAGTGCCCGTTCCCCGGCAGCCACGCCCTTCCGGGCATACTCCAGCGCTTTTCGCAGGCTTTTTCTCTCCTCTCCGGCCAGGATCACCCATGCGTCGGCACAGTCCTCGGATATCTCAAGTGCGCGCCTGGCCAGCACCACCCGGCGGCGCCCGGTAGCCTCCATTGCATCGTACGCGACCTGCTGCGCCTGCAGAAGAGGAGTATCCGCGGGGGCAGGCGGCAGACCACCTTCCTTCAGCACCTTCTGGAGGAAGGCGTTCGCCTCCTCGATCGATTCAAATTCCCTGCCCTGTATCAGCGCAGTCGCGTCGATCAACGATCTCTCGGTCGCCGCCCGCATCGCCATACGGTTCAGTCGCTTTGCTCCCATGGTCAGTCTATCTGTTCATTGATCCCTGATGCCGGATAGAGGTTCCGCATGGAGTACGCACGAGCATGGAGGCAGGCGGCACCCGGGCGGGATACTGCCTTCAGCGTTCCCTCCCAAGCAGCCTCCAGTGATATGCCCAGACGATGAACCCCACCGCGACCTGTGCCACGCTCCCGGGCAGAGCGGAGTAGTAGTACTGCGATGCCGGGTAGGGCTGGGGCGCCGGGTAGGCGAAGACCTCGATTGCGACCGCGATAAGGTTCACGCTGCCTGCAATCACGATGATGAGCGCGATGAACGAGACGACATAGAGGTACGCCCTCCACGCCGTGAGGCCCTCCGGCACCCTCCTACCTCCTCCGCCCCGCACGCACCGCAGCCCCGGCGCCGAGGAGCGCTGCGGCGGCGAACGCGGCCGTAAATCCTGGCGCCTGTGTCGGAGTCGGCTCACCGCCGCTCTGGATCTTAAACTGCCCGACCTGTGCGGAGGACGGCGACGTCGGCGCCGCGGTCGGGACCGGGAGGGAGACCGGCGACGTGACCTTGCCTGAATCGAGGACCGCACCGTTGCCGAGGATCACCTGCGGCGGCGGGGCCAGGGTGACGCGCCCGGTGCTGGTCGCAAAGGCCGCACCCCCCTCGACGAGTTTGATGCTGATCTCGTAGTCGTAGCCGTTCGGGACCGTGACGCGCACCTGCTTCTCGTCAGCTCCCTCCCCGGCGACCGTTCCGAGCGGTCGGGACTCGCGGACGGCCGTGATCCCGGTCTGAAGGTTGACGACCCGGATATCCATGGCAAGGTCCCCGGATGCGGCGGCGGCGCTGTTCTTGATGCCGGTGATGATATCGAGCGTTATCGGGTCGGCACCGATATCGGGGGTCATGACGTCGATCGCGGTGACGGCAAGGAACGAGTAGGCCAACCTCCGCCCGGCCGTCGTCCTGTCGGGGAGAGAAACGCTCACCGAACCCGACTCCCGCATGCGCCCGTCCTGCCATACCGTCGCCCATATGTCGTAACGCCTGCCGTTCTCGAGCGCAAGCGTGACCTCCGCCTTCTCCGTCCTGCCGTTTGTGAGGTTGCCGATCGAAAGAACCTTCTGTGCGACGACGATATCGGTCCCGGCCTCCTTCGCGCTGATCCGCAGGTCGACGTTGCCGACGTCGGCGTACACCGCGTCGAGGTAAGGTACCACCACGACGGTGGTGACGTTTGATGGCGGCTGTCCGTCCGGGATGCTGATATCCACGCTCCGGATCGTCACGTAGCCCGCCGGGGGCCGGGACGACGTACACCCTGCCGCAAGCACCAGGGACAGGAGCACGATGACCGTTGCTGCACCGAATAACCTTCTCATACTGCACCGGGAGAACCTTTTGAGCACCAGAAGAAAAGGTTTCCGGATTACGGCTCCCTTCGCAGGCCGGCGGGGGAGAAGACGGGTGCGATTGCACCTATCATGGCATGAGCCCGCAGCCCGGGAGTGCGCCGGGAATAGGGCGACTCCGGTCGCCAGATGACTGCATCGGGCCCCCGGGATCATAAGTTCGATAATTTTCGTAGTTTACCATTGCTTTATCCTCGTTCGCGCCTATCCCCTTATGTGAAACGCCAGACGGGGGCGCGCGCGTGGGCAGATCGTATTGTGCGTGAGCCGGCACACCGGTAATTCCGGGATCCGCGACGGATCTGCGGGCTCTTTCGGGATTATTGCGGTTCTGCAGCGGTTCAAAACCGCGATCCCGTCCCGACGTGTAGATGCGTGTCACAGAAGACGTTAATAAGAGAGCATCAAAGTCTGCATTAGGCGCCGCCCGGCCGAACCGGCGGAGTGTGAACGGATGATACGGACAGAAAAACTCACGAAGGTGTATAACGGGAAGACGGCCGTCGACGGCCTGGACCTTACGGTCGGGGAAGGCGAGGTCTTCGGCTTTCTCGGTCCGAACGGAGCGGGGAAGAGCACGACGATCCTGATGCTCACCGGCATGATCGAACCCACCGGCGGACGGTGCCTGGTCGACGGCATCGAGGTCGCAAAGGATCCGCTCGCGGTGAAGAAGATCATCGGCTACCTCCCCGAGGACGTCGGGTTCTACGGGAACATGACCGGCGAGCAGAACCTGGACTACTTCGCCCGGTTCTACGGTATGAACGCGCGGGAGCGAAAGGAGCGGATCACCACACTCCTTGAGCTGGTCCACCTCGACGGCGTCACGCAGAAGGCCGGCGAGTACTCCCGCGGGATGAAGCAGCGGCTCGGCCTCGCCCAGGCGCTGATCAACGATCCGAAAGTGCTCTTCCTCGACGAACCGACGGCAAACCTCGACCCGGAGGGCGTCCGGGAGTACCGCGAACTCGTCGAACGCCTTGCCGGCGAAGGAAAGACGGTCTTTGTCTCCTCGCACATCCTCTCCGAGGTCAGGGCGGTCTGCCGGACCGTCGGCCTGCTCGCAAAGGGGAGACTTGTCGCGCAGGGAACGCTTGGAGAGGTCGCCCGGGCGCTCGCATCCCCGGACGGCGACGCCGTCCGGATCGTCGTCGAGACCCGCGAGCACCTGCCCGATATCGAAGACCCCGATATCATCGATATCGAAAGAAACGGGAACCGGGCGATCGTCCGGGCTAAGGCCGATATCAGGGACCGGCTTGCAGCAGCTCTCTTTACCGAAGGCGCGCATGTCCGCGAGATGCGGGTCGAGGAACCGGATATCGAGGACGTCTTCATGGCGGTCTACCGGAGGTGAAACGATGGCACTGGATCGATTGTTCAACGTAGCGAAAAAAGAGTTTTCCGACCATATCACCAGCAGGCGGTTCGTCATCATCCTCGGCCTGCTCCTCGTCATATCGGCGATCGGCATGCACTCGGGTATCGAGAGCTACAACACCATGCTCGAGTCCTACAACCAGCAGCTCCAGTATATGCAGGGGGCCGAGTTCGATGGCCCTGCAGGATGGATGCCCGAAAAACCCTCGATCATGCTCATATTCAGCGCCATGATGACCTACATGACGACGCTCGGCGCCGTCCTTGCCCTCGCCATCGGGTTTGACCTGGTCTCAAAGGAGAAGGAGACTCGATCCCTGAAGTCGCTCCTCTCGCATCCGGTCTACCGCGACGAGATCATCAACGGCAAGGCGCTCGGGGGCATCGCCGCCCTCGGGTTTGCCATGGTGCTTGCGCTCGCCATATCGCTCGCGATGCTCCTCGTCTTCTCGATCATCCCGACGCTCGAGGAGTTTGCCGCCATCCTGATCTTCGGGGCGGTGACGCTCGGGTTTTTGCTCGCCTACTTCGCCATCGCGCTCACGATGTCGACGGTCTCAAAAGAGAGCGGAAACGCCCTGATATACACCCTGGTGATCTTTTTTGCCGTCTCCACGATCCTCCCGACCCTCGGGGTGATGGCCGGCGATGTATTTGCAGGCGACCGGCCCGAACCGCCGCAGATGGCCCCCATGCCGACCCCTTCAGGGAGAACGGTCACCGCTACCGCCAGCGGCGGGTATTTCACCAGCAGTTCGTCGCAGACCGTAGTGCGTGTCGGGATGGAAGATCCCGAGTGGCAGCAGTATGAAGAGGATATGAAAGCGTATACCGAGAGGCGGATGCTCATAAACGACGTCTCGAACCTCCTCTCGCCGCAGATGAACTATGTCAGGGCCTCGATGGCGGTCACGAACCCCAGGATCGCCACGATGCTCAGTTCACCCTACAGCTCGATACCCGAGGAGACCCCGGGACTTGCCGAGGCCCTCAGCCAGGTCTGGATGAACATCGCCGCGCTCATCGTCTTCCCGTCGGCCTTCTTCGCCGCGGCCTACGTGAAGTTCATGCGGATGGATATCAGGTGAGACGATTGACGGGCAAACGATATATCCTGGCCCTCCTCCTCGTCATGGCGCTTGCCGTCCCGGGAGCGGCAGCCATACAGGGCGGGACGTTGCAGACCGATATACGGTGCGACTTCCCGGGCGAACTGATCGAGGCGGGCGACACCGCTGTCTTCGACCTCGCCGTCACGAACCGGGGGGAGACCGGGACGTGCCTCCTGAACTTCTGGACCTTCCGGGGCACCGACGGCTGGAAGATCCGGTTCGAGGCCGGAGACCGCGAAGTCTACCGGATGCTGATACCGGCCGGGGAGACAAAGACCGTCCGCCTGGTGGCGGAGACCGCCGGCCATGCCGCGGTGGGAGAGTATCCCATCCGGGTGGGGATCGGCGAAGGCACGATCTGGGTCTATGTCCAGGTCACGAAGACCCACGAGGGTGAAGTGGGAACCCTCGAGGCCACCGTGGTCGACAAAGAAGGCAACGTCGTGAAAGGCGCCGATGTAGGCCTTTACGACGGCAGCACCCGGGTCGAAGGGATGCTCACGACCGCCGAGGGCAAGGTCTCCATCGGCGCCCCGATGGGCACCTACACGGTCAACGTCGCCAAACCCGGCTACCGGTCGTGGAAGAAGGAGGGCGTCGAGGTCCGGATCGGCCGGACGACCAATCTCGGGATAGTGCCGCTTGAGAAGGAGAACTTCTTTGCCGAGATCCGGGTGAAGTCCCCGTCACGGATGGCGGCGATCGGCACCAACCCGCAGTACGAGATGACCCTGAAGAACGCCGGCAGGAACGACGATACCTACGCCCTCTCGGTCGAGGGTCTCCCCGAACAGTGGTATGCCCGGTTCAAGGAGAGCCGGGATGCCACCGAAGAGGTCTCGGAGATCTACATCCCGGCGGGCGAGGAGAAACCCCTCTACCTCGACCTCATACCGCCCTACTCGGTCGATGTCGGGGAGTATAACTTCACGGCGGTGATCGACTCCTCCGCCCGGCAGTACGAGGAGAACCTGACGCTCCGGCTCCGGGGGTCGTACACCATGCGGACCTACGTGAAGAGCTATCGCCACGAGATCAACCGCGGCGATACCCTCACGTTCGATATGACGGTCTCAAACGCCGGCGTCGGAGGAGCGCTGACGAGGATCGGGATCAATATGAGCGCGCCGGAAGGGTGGCGGGCAAACGTCGACCCGGCATCGGTCGCGAGCCTTGAGCCCGGCGAACGGGCAACGGTGCGGGTGACAGTGGTCCCGCCGGCCGATATCGTCGCCGGCGAGTACAAGGTCGTCGCCCTGGTGAAGAGCGACCAGGCCGAAGGAGAGGACGAGTTCCGGATCGTGGTGAAAGAGCAGTCCTACGTCGCTATCCTCGGCCTCCTGGTGATGGTCGGGGTCGCCGCGGGCCTCTGGTACATGTTCAGGAGATACGGCCGGCGATGAGGCCAAAATCCCCTGAATAACTTTTTCTGCGAGAACTATCACAAACGCGAGCGTCCGGAGAGGTTGCAGGAGCGCGATCCTTCGTGATAGAACCCGGTCTCTTCACTCGAACCGGGCACAGCCTTCCGGCACCAGGATCTCGAAGCGTGCCCCCCTGCCCGGCGTCCCGGTCTCCCGGATGCCCATCCCGGTGATCGAGAGGATCTCCCGCACAAGGAAGAGCCCAAGACCCGTGTGGCTCCCAAAACCCCGCTCGAATATGCGCTCCTTATGTGCGGCGGGGATGCCGATGCCGTCATCCTCCCAGGTGATCCGTGCCCCGCCGCCGTCGGGCACGGCCGTGACCCGGACGGTGGTCACGGTCTTTCCGTGCCGCACGGTGTTCTCGAGGAGGTTGTAAAAGACCATCGAGAGGAGCGGATCGGCGTAGACGGAGGTCTTGTTGAGATCGGTGACGATCCGGATCCGGTTCTGCCGGAGCGCCCGTGCTGCCGCCGTGACCAGGGGCTCGACGGAGAACCACTGCGGGGCCCGGACACCGAGGTCCTGATAATCCCGCGTGAACTCGATCTGCGACCGTATAGTCTCGATGGCGGCCTGTTGCTTGTCGAGGGCCGCGATGACGGCCGCATCAAGCGGTTGCTCCCGGAGGAGGGCGATATGTCCGAGCACCACCGTGACCTGATTCAGGATGTCGTGCCGCACGATGCTGTTCATAAGGGTGAGTTTCTTGTTGGCCTGGAGGAGCGCTGCTTCGGCCTCTTTCCACGCATCGATATCGTGGACGGCATACTCGACTGCAGCTACGTGCCCGTCATTCCCATAGACCGGGATCGTGCAGACCTCGATCCAGGCGTAGCGTCCGTCTTTCCGGCGCACCCGGAGGATGGGCGGCCGATCGGCAGGCAGCACCGGGGTTTCCACCAGGGTACGGAATGCCTCCCGATCATCCGGATGGATGAGATCCGGGATGAACCCCGGAATGCCCATACACTCCCCGGCCGTGTAACCCGTCAGGCGTTCGCACGAGGGGCTGATATACTCGATCGCCGGCGGCTGCCAGGTTGCACGGATGTAGCAGTCGTGTGACCGCTCGACGAGCATACGGAACCGCTCCTCGCTCTCCCGGAGTCGTTCGTGAGCGCGGATCCGGATAAAGAGATTGGCAAGCAGGTTGCCGACGACCGTGAGCAGGGTGATATCGTCGTCCGACCACTTCCGGGGTGCTCGAACCGTCTCGAAGCCGACGATGCCGAGAATCTCATCGGCGGTGGCGATCGGGACAAGGACAAGCGATCTGGCCCCATACTGCAGGAAAAGTTCACGCTCAGCGGCGGCTTCCACCGGGAGGTTGCGTATGTCGGGTATGGAGATCGCTCTCCGTGCCTCGAGGTGCGCCATTCCCCAGGGGAGTGTATCGAGGCGCAGGTTCTGCAGCAGGTCTATCTGCGGTTCGATCCCCTCCGCGCACCATTCGTGGGTGTTCCCTGCGCAGGAGAGGTCCGCGGAGAAGCTGAAGATGTAACTCCGGTCGACGCCGAAGAACGACCCAAGTGTCCGGACTGTCTCGTTCAGGGCATCGTTCAGGTTGCCGGGGTCGAGGGCCACAAACCGCGCCGAGATCGAACCCACCATTCGCTCGAGGTCTATCCGGCGCCGGATCTGCGCCTCCATCCTCTTCAACTCGGTGACATCCCGGAGCGACTCGATGGCGCCGGAGAGCCCCCCCTGCGCATCATAGAGCAGGGATGCCTTGCTCCAGAGATCGATCTCCTCACCGGTGTGAGGTGAAGGGAGAGAGATCTCCCGGGCGATCTCCCCTTCCGGGGCCTTTCTGGAGAGGATGCTCGCCGCAAGCAGTGAAGTAGAGAGTCCGGGTATCGCCTCGGCCAGAAACTCCGGCCTTGCTTCGATGATCTGGCTCTTCTGAATACCGGTCACCTGCTCGATTGCCCGGTTCCAGATGGTCACTGTCCCCGTACGGTCGAGCACATACGTCGGGTCGGGGAGGAAATCGATGATTCCCTGGAGGGTTGCCTGGTAATCCTCGAGCTCTCGGCACTGCATCGCAAGCGACTCCTGGCCTGCCATCACCTCCTCGAGCGCCGCAGTCAACTCTTCATGCGCCGCAGTCAGGTTTGCCTCGTACTGCTTTCGGTCGGATATATCGATCATCGATGCGACGGTGCGATCCGTTCCCGGGATGCTCCCGATCGTCATGTATATGTCTTTCTTTCTACCTTCCCGGTCGACCAGCCGGAACTCGTAGTTTCTCGGTGCGGAGCCGGGGTCCAACCGCCGATGCTGGTGGTAGCCGGAAAGGCGCCGGAGGTCCTCTGCAACGACAAACGCCGTCCAGGGCATCTTCCCTTCAACCTCCTCCCTGGAGTAGCCGGTAAGGCGAGCAGCCTCGCTGTTCGCGAGGGCGATCGTCATGTCGGCCTCGATGATGATGGTGGCGGAGCCCGTGTGCTCGAAGATGCTCTGGTACATGTCCCTCGACCGCTGCACCTCCGCCTCGGCCTGCCTCTGCCTGATCCCCTGGAGGATCATGTTCCGGAGCTCGGCTAACCGGGCTGAGGGGTTGTCGCCCTTCCGGAGGTAGAAGTCCGCGCCGTTGTTGATCGCCTCGATGATGACTTCCTCGCGCCCGCAGCCGGAAAATATGATGAACGGTATACCCATGCCGCGCCCGCGGACCTCTCGCAAGAATTCGATGCCGTCCATCTCCGGCATCTCGTAACCGGCAACGATGGCGTCGTACGGTGCCGCAGTAAGCATATCAAGCCCCTGCAGGGGCGATGGCGTCACCTCAACCTGGAGATCTCCGGATCGTTCCAGAAAGATCCGGGTCGATTCGAGAAGGGCCGGATCATTGTCGACCACAAGGATATGGAGCATGAACCCATCCCATGTGAAGATCTGAACGATAGCAACGATAAATATTGTGATTTTGCATTGGCGTTCGTATCGAAAGAAACAAGAAACTGTGATTTTAAAACCCACAGATAAAAGATCCGTGAGATCTTGCCGTACCTGCGGGCGACACCGGTCCCGGGAATTATCAGCATGTTCCGGCATCACTATGCCGCCGGCAGGATGACGGGCGTATGTATGATGCGAATCTCTTCCTTGAGATCTCCGAGTCGGAAGAGGGCCCGGGCGTTTGATGATCTCGCCCGCAACCCGGGCGTGCGTGTCTTCCACCTCCGATCAACCCGGTGGCCGGATGCTATCCCGCCCTCCGGGGCGAGGTGGTTCGTAAACCCCAAACTCCCGAAGGGAGCACGGGATGCCGTATCATAATGTTCATATATGTAAAAAATAATAAACACGTGTTGACACTATCTTTCAGCACTATCCCCGAACTGGTACGACTGCTCTCCCTGCTCGGGAACGAGCAACGGCTCGCCATACTCCGGTCCATCGCGATCGACGAGAAGTACGCGCGCGAGATCGCCGAGGAGCTCGGCATATCGCGCCCGTTGGCCGCGATATACCTGCGGCAGCTCGAAAAGGCCGGGCTTGTGGAGGGAGCCAGCAGGACGTCGGACGAACCGCCATACCTCCGGAGGTACTACCGGGCGGTGCCGTTCGAGGTGGTGGTGGACCTGAACGTGGTTCTGTCATTGGAGAGATCGGAAGATGAAACAGGATAGATGGAAACTCTTCTTAAAGGCGCTCTGGGGCGCCGTCATCGCGCTGCTCGTGATAAGCCTTATCGCCGGCCTGATCGGCGGTTCGAAGTTCTGGAGCACCATGCTCGCCGGGTCCGTCTGGGTCATCATACAGCTCGGTGCCCTTACGCTCCTCCTCATCATCGTGGTACGGATCAAGGAGTGGATCGAGAAACAGGTGGCGAATGTCGCCGAGCAGAAGGCTGCCGGCACGGAGCTCCAGATGCTGCGGCAGTCAATGGAGCGGATCGAGGAGAAGGTGGACCGGATCGAGAAGGTTCTCGATGGAATCTCGGAGTAAAAAGTGATTGGGAGGGTGTATGGGGGGCGTGCAGTAACCGGTCTAAGGGTACGGCAGACGGGGCGCAGGCAGGGATCCATCGCGCATGACGCCTGACCATGTAGTAATATGAATCCGGCATATAATAATACTATCTTTTATGACAAAGTTTTGGTTCGGTAGCAACACGGCTGCCTGCCCAGGTACCGGAGGGCCGCTACTCCGACCCGGACGGCTCCCGTCGTAGGGGGGACTGGAAGAGGAGTGGGGTGGGTTCGGCACGGCCGACCCGGACGGCCGGGTCGAGTTCCGCGAGCGTCCGGCGGTAGCGTGCGAGCCTCTCGCCCTGCAGATCGGGCAGGTCTGGAACGGCGACGTCGGCAAACCTTCCGGTGTTCGTCATCAGGGCGGCAGCCGATGAGCGCCCCGAAATGGTGGCCCACGAGCCCGATTCGTTCCGGGTCGGCGCCCGGCTGCGCTATAAGGAGGTCAAGCCCCCGTCGAAGGTCGAGCGCCGTCCGGATATGCTCCCGCACGGCTTCCCCCCGGGTCCGTAACTGCACGGCCCCAGGCCGCCACCGTTCTCTCCGCCAGGGGAGCATCGACGAGCAGGGAGACCGCGCCCATACCGGCAAGGAACGCGGCGCGGGAGCCGGGTCCCGGGTGGAGAACAAGGATGGCAGCAAAGCGCTTTGACCGGCCGGCTTCTGCCGGGGTCGCCGGGGAGGCCCGGGCGCCGGTGCCGGCAATCTCGATATCGGGCGGCCTTTCCGCACTATAGTCAAAGAGCGCACGTTCCCGGCAATCTCCCCCATACCACACCTTCTGCCTTCATCTCGGCCTCCGGCGGATAAATCCGGTGTCTGCAGGGAGAACGTGATTTTGCCTCTCTCTACCCGGCCTCGAATGGAAAGTTTTTCTACCCGGGCATCCCTTCCTTCAAGAGGTGATTCTATGGCGATTGATTGGTACGAAGAGTTTGTTGACACAGACCATACCCCCGGGCCGGACGAACTCGTAGCCCTCTACTACTTTGAACCGGCAAAAGGGATCAGCAGGGAGGAGGCCGTCGGGAGGATCGCCTCCGAGAGCTCGACAGGGACCTGGACGACGCTCTTTACCATGCCGCCCCGGATGCGGAACCTCCAGGCGAAAGCGTTCGATATCGAGGGGAACTACGTGAAGATCGCCTACCCCCTCGCCCTCTGGGAGGAAGGGAACGCACCCCAGCTCTTGAGCGGCATCGCCGGGAACGTCTTCGGCATGAAGGCGCTCGAACGCCTCCGCCTGATCGACGCCTCGCTCCCGGCCGAATACATCCGGCACTTCAAGGGGCCGCACTTCGGCATTGAGGGGATACGGGATATGATGAAGGTCCGGGATAGACCGCTCACGGGGGCGGTGCCGAAACCGAAGGTGGGGTTCACCGCAGAGGAGCACGCCGCGGTCGGCTACGAGACCTGGATGGGAGGATTCGACTTCGTGAAGGACGACGAGAACCTGACGTCCCTTGCGTTCAACCGGTTCGACGACCGCGTCCGGGCCATGACGAAACTGCGCGATAAGGCCGAGCAGGAGACCGGCGACGTGAAGTCCGCGCTCATCAACATAACGGCCGACACGGAGACGATGGAGGAGCGGGCGAAGATGCTCGCGGATTACGGCTGGAGTTACGCCATGATCGACGTCGTCGTCACCGGGACCGCCGCCGTCGCGACCCTCCGGGACTACTGCTCCGATCTAGGGCTTGCCATCCACGCTCACCGGGCGATGCACGCGGCCTTCGACCGGGACGAAAAGCACGGCATCACGATGCAGTTCCTGGCGAAGATCATGCGCCTTGTCGGTGTTTCCCAGATCCACACCGGGACCGCCGTCGGGAAACTGGTCGGCACCCGGGCGGAGGCGACGGTGCTTGCGGATATGCTCCGGGAGACACACATGAACGCCGTGGACCACATGGCACTCGACCAGGACTGGGGCGGTATCAAGAGCGCTTTCCCCGTCTCGTCGGGCGGGCTCCACCCCGGGCTCGTGCCGGATGTCCTCGATATCTACGGCAGCGAACTCGTCCTCCTCGTGAGCGGCGGCATCCACGGCCACCCGAAGGGCACCCGGGCGGGCGCGGAAGCGACCATGCAGGCGATCGAGGCCTGGCAGGAGGGGGAGACCCTCGACGAGAAGGCGAAGAAGGCTCCCGAGCTCAGAGAAGCCCTCGATAAGTGGGGCTACTATAAACCCAGATAACTACTTTTTCGTCAAACCCGGCGCCGTCATGCCCGTAGCGGTCTGCGACCCCGATCGTGCCGCTCGATGACCGGCGGGCTGCTCTTCTCTACCGACCGCGAGAGCCTCGCCAGCCCCTCCCGGAACTCGTCGATATAGCCCTGCATCGAGAGGCTGCCTTCGGGAAACGGGCAGTCGATATCGTAGAGCCGCTCGATCATCGGGTCGGAGGGGAGCAGGTCGACGGCGATCCCGGTCTCTTCCGATGCCTCCACCATCGCCTTCCGGAACGGCCCGATGCAGTAGGCGAGCCGCTGCCGGTAGGTATCGTAAGTCTTCTCGAGGAACCCTTTCAGCCGGTAGACCTCGATCCGGTGGAAATCCCGCCGGATTCGCCCATCTGTTGTCTTGCCGAGCATATAGTGGTAGTTTCTGTAGGGGTACATGCACTCGAGCTCCGCAGGGACGGTCCCGCAGGTGCCGAATATGACGATCTGGTACTCTGTCGGATCGAGGGCGCCGTCGATGATCCGGCGGAAGAGCCGGTGGCTCGGGCTCTGGCTGTAGGGTTTCCGGACGGCGCAGGGCAGGAAGAGAGCGATCTCCTTCTCGGCCATCACGTAGTCGTCGATGATGAACCGGTAAGCGTCCTCAAACTCCCTCCGGTAGAAGGGGGGATCGAATATATCGATCAGGTTCCCGTGCCTGTCCTCTACGACCCCGGTGATCTGCCGGGGAGCACCGGCGCCCCGTCTCCCTGCCATCCTATCCTCCACCATGAAAAGGGTTTGCTCTTCAGCATGTACCTGTTGGCCGCCGGGAACGAAAAAGCACCGGCCTTGCGAGGGGGGTATCCCGGTAGTGCCGGGGCCCGGGTGCCGGCGGCACGCGCCGGGATCTCTACAGGTTGCACTCCCCCTTTTCAGGAACGGGCGGGTGCCGTAAACCCATGCCGGGCCCTTATGGAGGTTCTGCCGGATGCAAAAGAAAAAGAATAAATATCTGGCCCCTCATAGAGAGTATTGTTCGTATAACTACGAACAAACCGTGCAGCCGACCTCCCACAGGGCCGGGACGGCGCAGAAAGGAGAAACCAGCTATGAAAGTCGAAGATTTCCAGAAGATCATTACGGACGCCATCGACAGCGAGGTTGAGTCGTACACCTTCTACAAATCCGTATCCGAGAGGGTGAAGGACGCGAACCTGCGGAGCCTCTTCCTCGAACTTGCCGAGGACGAGAAGGGCCACCGGGAGTACCTGCAGGGCCTGCTGCTCCGCGGTGCAAAGGAGATGCACTTTGCAGCGGTCAGCGATTACAAGGTCACCGATGCTATCGAGGAGCCCGCGCTCTCGGTCGACATGAAACCGCTCGACGGCCTGATCCTCGCCATCAAGAAGGAACTGCACGCTGCACAGATGTACACCCGGCTCGCCGGCGCCTCTGCCGATGCCGGCCAGAAGATGATCTTTGAGCAGCTTGCAAACATGGAGAAGGGGCACAAGGCCCGGCTCGAGGATATCTACACGAACATGGCATACCCCGAGGCGTGGTAACCACCGCCGCCTCAAAACCCCTCTCTATCGCTCTTCTGCAGGTGGACCCGGCCCGGCCGCGCGACGGCCCGGGATCGGACCGCTTCCTCAATCTTTACCCTCAAAACCTCCTGTATACCGGGCTCGTTTCCATCATTTTATTTAAATGTTGGTGTCGGCAAACGGCTATGAAGTAAGAAGACAAACTGATCTGCACATAAGAATGAAGAAGATCGTCATCAAGGGGGCGCGGGAGCACAACCTCCAGAACATCACCGTCGAACTCCCGCGCGATCGGCTCATCGTCCTCACCGGCGTCTCCGGGTCGGGAAAATCCACGCTGGCCTTCGACACCATCTACGCCGAAGGCCAGCGGCGCTACGTGGAGTCGCTCTCCGCCTACGCGCGGCAGTTCCTCGGCCTGATGAGGAAACCGGACGTCGACAGCATCGACGGGCTCTCGCCCGCCATATCCATCGAACAGAAGACGACATCCAAAAACCCCCGGAGCACCGTCGGCACGGTCACCGAGATCTACGACTACCTCCGGCTCCTCTTTGCCCGGGTGGGAACACCGTTCTGCCCGGAGCACCACATCCCCATCGAGGCCCAGTCGCCCGAGAAGATCGCGGACCACATAGCCGCCACCATGGCCGGGACGGTCACCATCCTTGCCCCGGTCGTGCGGCAGAAGAAAGGGACCTACCAGCAGGTCTTCAAGGACCTCGACCGGGAAGGCTACACCCGGGTCCGGGTCAACGGTGAGATCCGCCGGACCGACGAGGAGATCGCCCTCGAACGCTACCAGAAGCACGACATCGAGGTGGTCATCGACCGCCTTGCCGCCGACGACCGCTCAAGGCTCGTCGAGGCCGTCGAGAACGCCCTTGCAAAGTCGGAAGGGCTCGTCATCGCCGTCGACGAGGATGGGCGCGAGGAGATCTGTTCGTCGCTCATGGCCTGCCCGGTCTGCGGTATCGCGTTTGAGGAACTCCAGCCCCGTATGTTCTCCTTCAACAGCCCCTTCGGGGCCTGCGAGGAGTGCAACGGACTCGGGATAAGGATGGAGTTCGATCCCGACCTGATCATACCGGACAGGAGCAAATGCATCGCCGACGGCGCCGTCGCGCTCTACCGGAACTTCCTCGACGGCTACCGGAGCCAGTACCTCGGCGCCGTCGCGAAACACTTCGGGTTCTCGGTCCTGACACCGATCCGGGATCTCACCGACCGTCAGTACAACGCCCTGATGTTCGGTTCGCCCGAGCACCTCCGCCTCTCCATGCAGATGAGGAACGGGGACGCGTGGTCGCGCTCCGGGGCATGGGAGGGGCTTGCTCCGCAGGCCGAGCGGCTCTACCACCAGACCGGGTCGGATTACCGCCGCCAGGAACTCGAGAAGTTCATGCGGGTCCTCCCCTGCCCGAAGTGCGGGGGAAAGAGGCTCAAGGAGAAGGTTCTCGCCGTCAAAGTGAACGGGAGATCCATCGTCGACGTCGCCGACCTCTCCGTCACGGGAGCGCTCGCGTTCTTTTTGACCCTGGAACTCACCGAGAGCGAACGCGAGATAGCAAAACAGGTCTTAAAGGAGATCATCGCCCGACTCGAGTTCCTCGAACAGGTCGGCGTCGGCTACCTGACCCTCTCGCGGAGCGCAGGCAGCCTCTCGGGCGGTGAAGCGCAGAGGATCCGCCTTGCAACCCAGATCGGATCGAACCTCACCGGGGTGCTCTACGTCCTCGACGAACCCTCGATCGGGCTGCACCAGCGCGACAACAGAAAGCTCCTCGAGACCCTGCAGCACCTCCGCGACCTCGGGAATACCCTGGTCGTCGTGGAGCACGACGAGGAGACGATCCGGAGCGCCGACTGGGTCGTGGATATGGGGCCCGGGGCCGGGCTCCACGGCGGCAAGGTCGTCGCGGAGGGGCCGCCCGACGCCATCGCCGGAGATCCGGCCTCCCTCACCGGGCGCTACCTCTCGGGCGACCTCCGGATCGACATACCCGCCGCCCGGAGAGGGAGCGACCGGTTCATCCGCCTTCTAGGCTGCCGGGGGAACAACTTAAAAAACATCGACGTCAACATCCCCATCGGCGTCCTGACGGTCGTCACCGGGGTCTCGGGGTCGGGGAAGTCCACGCTCATATACGAGACGCTCTACCGGGCGCTGATGCGGGAACTCCACGGTTCGCGGGAACCCCCGGGGGAGCACGACAGCCTCACGTTCGACGACGAGATCGACAAGGTGATCGTCATCGACCAGAGCCCCATAGGGCGGACGCCGCGCTCGAACCCGGCGACCTACACCAAGGTCTTTGACGAGATCCGCAAAGTCTTTGCCGAGACGAAGGAGGCGAAGGTCCGGGGCTATAAGCCCGGCCGGTTCTCGTTCAACGTCAAAGGCGGACGGTGCGAGGCCTGCCAGGGCGACGGGCTCATCAAGATCGAGATGAACTTCCTCCCCGACGTCTACGTCGAGTGCGAGGAGTGCAAGGGGTCGCGCTACAACCGCGAGACTCTCGAGGTGAAGTACCGGGGGAAGTCCATCGCCGACGTCCTCGATATGAGCGTCGAGGAGGCGATCGCCCTCTTCGAGAACGTCCCCTCGATCCGGAACAGGCTCGAGACGCTCTCACGGGTGGGGCTCGGTTACATCAAGCTCGGCCAGAGTTCCACCACCCTCTCGGGGGGCGAGGCGCAACGGATCAAACTGACCCGCGAACTCGCAAAGCGGGCGACAGGAAAGACGATCTACCTCCTCGACGAGCCGACGACCGGTCTGCACTTCCACGACGTGAAGAACCTCATCGCCGTCCTCGACGACCTCGTCGCCCGGGGGAACACGATGGTCGTGATCGAGCATAACCTGGACGTGATCAAGTCGGCCGACCATATCATCGACCTCGGCCCCGAAGGCGGGGATGCCGGCGGCGAGATCATCGCGACGGGGAGCCCTGAGGCGGTGGCAAAGGTGACGGCGAGCCATACCGGGGCGTTCTTAAAGGAGATCCTCAGGAGACCATGATCGACCTCCAGAGCCTGCCGGCCGAGCCCGGGTGCTACCTCTTCTCCGACGCCGAAGGGACCATCATCTACGTCGGGAAGGCAAAGAACCTCCGGCGGCGCGTATCGAGTTACTTCTCCCGGCACGACATCGACCCGAAGACCAGGAGACTCGTCGCCACGATCGCCGGGCTCGACTTCATCGTCACCGATACCGAGGTCGAGGCGTTCATCCTCGAGAACACCCTGATCAAGAAGCACCAGCCGAAGTACAACATCGATCTCAAGGACTCGAAGAGCTTCGCCTACATCCACATCACCGACGAGGTCTACCCCCGTATCCACGTCGCCCGGGGACCCGACGGGAGCGGCCGCTACTACGGGCCGTTCGTCTCCGCACGGGAGCGCGACGACCTCCTCCGGCTCTTAAAGTCGATCTTCGGCCTCCGGTCCTGCAGGCGCCTTCCCCGGCGGGCGTGCCTCCGGGCTCACATCGGTTCGTGCAGCGCCCCCTGCACGGGAGCCATCGGCGAAGAAGACTACCGGGAGCGGGTGAAGAGGGCCGAGGCGGTCCTGAAGGGAGATATCGCCGGACTCATCCGGACGCTCCGGGAAGAGATGGCGGTCCTCGCAGGGCGGCAGGAGTACGAGCGGGCGATGGAGCTCCGCGACCAGATCGCGGCCCTCGATGGATTGCGCGAGCGCCAGCACGTGGACCGGCAGAAGACCTACAACGAGGATATCGTCAACTACATCGTGAGCGAGGGGACCGTATTCCTCATGCTCTTCAACGTCGACCGGGGAACGCTTGCCGGGAAGCGCGAGTACACGTTCGACGAGACGGAGGGGTTCCTCGAGGAGTTCCTTGCCCGGTACTACGCGGGGAACGAGCCCCCGGAAGAGGTGATCCTCCCTGAAGCGGTGGACGACGCCATCACCGGCTACCTCTCCCACCTTCGCGGCGGCAGGGTCCGGGCGGTCGTGCCGCAGCGGGGCGAGAAGAAGAACCTGCTCGACCTGGTGCGAAAGAACGTCGAGATCGGGTTCTTCGGCGACCGGATCAAACTGGACGAACTGAAACGCCGCCTGCACCTCCCGGATACCCCCGTCGCGATCGAGTGCTTCGATATATCCCACCTCTCCGGGACGGCGATGGTGGGGTCGATGGTCCGGTTCCTCCGGGGACAACCCGACCGGCGGAACTACCGGCGTTTCAGGATACGGACGGTCGAGGGCATCGACGACTTTGCCGCCATAGCCGAGGTGGTCCGCCGCCGCTACTCGCGCCTCCAGAAAGAGGGCGGCGAACTCCCCGACCTGATCCTCGTCGACGGCGGGAAGGGGCAGCTCGCGGCGGCCGTCGCTGTGCTCCAGGAACTCGGGATCAAGGTTCCGATCGCGGCCATCGCGGAGCGCGAAGAAGAGATCTTCGTGCCGGGGTTCTCCCACCCCCTGCCGCTTGCGCGAAACGAGAAGGCGTCGCTCTTCCTCCAGGAGATCCGCGACGAGGCGCACCGGTTTGCGATCACCTACCACAGGAGCCTGCGGAGGAAGGCGGCAACACCATGACGGCATTTCAACTGAAGGCGGACTTCAAGCCGACCGGCTCGCAGCCCGACGCGATCCGGAAACTCACCGGCGGCCTTGCCCGGGGCGAGCGCTACCAGACCCTGCTCGGGGTCACGGGGTCGGGGAAGACGTTCACGATAGCAAACGTCATCGCCGAGGTCCAGAAACCCACGCTTGTCATCGCGCACAACAAGACCCTTGCGGCCCAGCTCTACAACGAGTTCAAGTCGTTCTTCCCCGATAACCGGGTGGAGTACTTCGTCTCCTACTACGACTACTACCAGCCGGAGTCCTACATACCGAAACGCGACCTCTACATCGAGAAGGATGCCCAGATCAACCCGAAGATCGAGCAGATGCGCCTTGCAGCCACCGCATCGGTCCTCTCGCGCCCCGACACCATCATCGTCGCCTCGGTCTCCTGCATATACGGTCTTGGAAACCCCGCGAACTTCCAGGGGATGGGGTTTGAGGTGAAGATCCGCGACCGGGTGCGGCGTGACGACATCATCCGGAGACTCGTCGAGATCCAGTTCGAGCGAAACGACATCGAACTTGCGCCCGGCCGGTTCCGGGTGAAGGGGGATACCATCGATATCGTGCCCGGCTACTTCAACAACATCATCCGTATCGAGCTCTTCGGGGACGAGGTGGACAGGATCAGCGAGATCGACAGGAACTCCGGCCAGCGGCTCGAGACGATGGACTACTTCTTCGTCTACCCGGCCCGCCACTTCGTCGCCCCGGAGGAGGAGAAAGAGCGTGCGATCGTATCGATCGAGGAGGAACTCGAGGAATGGCTCCCGGGCCTCGGCATGCTTGAGTCGCACCGCCTGCGCCAGCGGACCCTCTACGACATCGACATGATCCGCGAGACCGGGACCTGCAAGGGGATCGAGAACTACTCCCGCCACTTCGACGGGAGGAAGGCCGGCGAACAGCCCTACTGCCTGCTGGACTACTTCCCCGAGGATTTCCTGATGGTGATCGACGAGAGCCACCAGACCCTGCCTCAGGTCCGCGGCATGTACCACGGCGACTACTCGCGGAAGAAGTCGCTCGTGGATTACGGGTTTCGGCTCCCGTCGGCGTTCGACAACCGGCCGCTCAAGTTCGACGAGTTCTCGGGGTACATGCGAAACGTCATATTCGTCTCGGCAACCCCGGGCGACTACGAACTCGGGCGTTCGAGTGTCGCGGAGCAGATCATCCGCCCGACCGGGCTCGTGGACCCGGCGGTCGAGGTCCGGCCGATTGAAGGGCAGATCCCGGACGTGATCGCCGAGATCCGGGCCACGATCGATCGCGGCGACCGCATACTGCTGACGACCCTTACCAAACGGCTCGCCGAGGAACTCTCCGAGTACCTGGCCGAGCAGGGTATCAAGACCCGCTACCTCCACTCCGAGATCAACACCATCGAGCGAACCGAGATCATCCGGCAGCTCCGTCTCGGGAAGTACGATGTCCTCGTGGGGATCAACCTCCTCCGCGAGGGTCTCGATATACCCGAGGTCGGGTTTGTCGGGATCCTCGATGCCGACAAAGAAGGGTTCCTCCGCGACGCAAGAAGCCTGGTCCAGACCATCGGGCGGGCCGCCCGGAACGTGAACGCAAAGGTCGTGCTCTACGCGGACACCATGACCGACTCGATCAGGAAGGCCATAACCGAGACCGAGCGGCGGCGCACGATGCAGCTTGCCTACAACGCCCGGCACGGCATAACGCCGCAGACGATCCGAAAACCAATCCGGGAGAGAGAGGTCGATATCGCCGATATCAAGCACGTCCCGAAGTCGGAGATACCAAACCTCATCATCGAGCTCGAGGCCGATATGCGGGAGGCGGCCGAACGCCTGGAGTTCGAGCGGGCTATTGCGCTTCGTGATACGATCAAGAAGCTGCAGGAGGGGGGTGCGGGAGAGATCCGGCGGTGAGGCCGGCCCTCCCCTTCACGCTCCGACGGGCACCTCGACCGGGCGCGCCATCCCGCTCTCCGGCAGAATGATCCAGAGCAGGATGTAGACGACGATCCCGGGTACAAAACCCGTGACCGCGGTGCCGATAGCCCAGATCACCCGGATGACGTTCGGATCGATCTCAAGGTATTCCCCGATGCCGCCGCATATGCCGGCGATCCACCGGTCGGTTCTCGAGCGGTATAACCTCTTCATGGCAACTCCGCAGGGTCATTTTACCGTATGCGTAATAGGTGTTTCCCCCGGGAGTTCGGGAGAATAGGTGCCGGAGGCCGGCACCTCATCCGGACGCGGAACGAACCGCACCGCGCTTCCTGCGCCCCTGCCGGACCTTCCCGGTCTGAGGGGCACAGGCGTCGCAACCGCCGCAGGGAGCATTGAAGTCCTCCCCGAAGTAGGCGAGGAGCCTCTCCCTCCGGCACCCGGTCGCGGTGCAGTACTCCACCATGCTCTGCAGTTTCGAGCGTGCGACGTCGCGCCGGAACTCGGACGGGAGGTCGCGGTCGATGAAGGACCGGAGGCGTTTTGCGTCGTCGTCGTGATAGAAGAGGATGCAGTCGCCCGTCGCTCCGTCCCTCCCTGCCCGGCCGCTCTCCTGGTAGTAGGCCTCGAGCGTATCCGGCATATCGTAGTGGACGACGAACCTGACGTCCGGCTTATCGATGCCCATGCCGAACGCACTCGTCGCGCAGACGACCCCGGCCTTTCCGCGCAAAAACCGGTCCTGTGTCCTGGCCCGGGCGGCCGCCGTCATGCCGGCGTGGTAGGGCAACGCTGCCATGCCGTCGGCCTGGAGACGGGCCGAGAGCGTCTCGGCCCCATCCCTCGTCGCGGTATAGACGATACCGGCGCCGGCCTTTCGGTCCTGCAGGCAGGTGCGGAGCTCTGCATACGGGTCTTCTCCCTTGGCGATGACGGCATACCTGAGGTTCTCCCGGTTGAAGCTCCCGACGTAGACCGCCGGGTCTGCGAGATCGAGTTGCCGCGCGATATCGTCGCGGACGTCCGGCGTCGCGGTCGCCGTCAGGGCGACCGTCGGCACGCCGGGGAGACGCTCCTTGAGGACCGCAAGCGACCGGTACTCCGGCCGGAACTGGTGCCCCCACATCGATATGCAGTGCGCCTCGTCGATCGCTATCAGCGTGACGGGGAGGGATGCGACGAGAGCGAGGAAGTCGTCGCTGACCGCCTTCTCCGGCGAGACGTAGAGGATCTGGATCAGGTTCTCTTCGAGTTCGGAGAGTATCCGGCATGTCGTTCTGTAGGACCCGGAAGAGTTCAGCGCCTCGGCGCCGATCCCGCGTGCCTGCAGGTCGTCGACCTGGTCCTTCATCAGGGCGATGAGAGGCGATATCACGAGCGTAACGCCGTTGCCCATGACCGCAGGGACCTGGTAGCAGAGCGATTTGCCCCCTCCGGTCGCAAGCACCGCAAGGACGTCGCGCCCGGCAAGGAGGTCCTGGATAATCTCCCGCTGGTATGGGTTGAACGTCGCATGCCCGAAGTAGCGCTGCAGGATCAGGTGCAGGCGATCCATCACTCTCTATTGGCGCTCCGGCGGCATAGTATCTTCGGCCGCAAAAATCCTGCAGAATGCAGCCGGATTCCTGCCGGAACCCCTAACCGGAGACCTCGTCCCAGAACCCGGCGACGGCGGAGAATATCCGCTCCCGGAGGTCGGCGAGCCGTGCCTCGTCGGCCGGGTGCTCCGCGGTCTCGTAGAGGCCGCGGTTGATCTCGATCTGGACCCAGGGAATACGGGTCCGCCGGTAGTGCGCCACCGATATGAACCCGCCCCTGAAGGGATCGTTCATCGCGATCCGCCCCTCGCCGTCGAACTCCGCCTCGAATGACCGGGCGAGCGCCTGGAGCCACTCCGGCGGGCAGGTCACGAGGCCGCCTTTCTTCACCGGTCTCCCCTGCCGGTCCCCCCGGTTGCTCAGGCAGAAGAGAGGGCGCGGGCTCCCGGCATCCAGCCTGACCGGCGGAGCCCTCGGCAGCATGCTGTGGCAGTCAAACGCTATCTCGATAGTGGAAGCATCGAGGGCGCCGGCCAGGCGGTCGTGGAACGGGTAGTAGTAACTCTTCAGGAGGGTCCCTATCAGTTCCCTGCCGGGGACCTGCCCCCTCCGGTATACCGGTGTCCCGTCCTGTGTGATGACCTTGACCACGCCGTCCTGGGACCGCGGCGGGTAGTCGTAGGGCGGCCGGTTGGTATCGACGAAGATCCGGGAGACGTCGAAATCGACCAGCGCCTCCACCCTGTCGCCGAACCCGTAGAGGAGACGGGTATGGGGGTCGCTGTTGAAGACGATCTCTTTCTTTGAGAGGCCGACGAGGCCGCGAATCTCGGGGGGAACAGAGACACCGCCGTGGGGGATCGAGAAGAGGAACGGGTAGCGACCGCTCAACCCCTCTTCCCCCCGCCGGGGCGTCTCCAGGAACTGACGCTCATTCTGTATTCAACTGTATTTGTATGGAAAACCTGATACAAAAGTGCACTGGTCGGGGATAACCCGGCAGATCCTGCCGCTTGATGGGGTCGGATGCCTATAAATACTCCCCCGCTTGCACAGGGGATTTTCCACTCACGCCGCCGGAGCGCCACACCGATAATAAGATGGAACATCCCTCTACTATCAGGGGTGGGGTTCCAAACGATGAGTGACAAAGGAAGGGAGGAATGGTCTTCGATGCTGGGTTTCATCCTCGCGAGCATCGGATCGGCCGTGGGAATAGGAAACGTATGGCGGTTCCCCTACATCGTGGGCGCCAACGGGGGTGGTGCGTTCCTGGTCCCGTACCTGATCTCCGTGTTTCTCTTCGGTCTCCCCCTGATGGTGCTGGAGTTTACCATCGGCCGGTCAACCGGGAGCTCGGTGGCATCTGCCTTTCAATCCCTGCGACAGCGGTTCTTCGCCGTGGGCCTTGCCATCGTCGTCATCGTCTGCCTGATCCTCAGTTACTACCTCGTCATAACGAGCTGGGTGCTGGCCTACGCACTCTTCTTTGCCCTCAACCGGCCGGTAGACTTCGGTGCGTTCACCGGCTCCTATCTCCCGCTCGCCTTCTTCATTCTCTCGGGGCTTGCGGTCTTCGCAACAGTGCGATCCGGGGTTCGGGAGGGGATCGAGAGGGTTGCCCGGTATCTCATACCGGCCCTGGTCGTGATCCTCCTCTTCCTCGTGGTCTTCGCGCTCACCGAGCCCGGGGCGCTTGAGGGAGTTCGGTTCTACCTCCTCCCGGACTACTCGAGGCTTGCCGACCCCGGCGTCTGGACTGCAGCGTTCGGGCAGGCCTTCTTCTCGCTCTCGGTGGGCATGGGCGTTATGCTCACCTACGGCAGTTATCTCAAGAGAGGAGGCCTTTTCCGGAGCGCCTCCATCATCGCCGTCGCAGATATGGCGATTGCAATCCTTGCCGGACTCATGATATTTCCCCTCGTCTTCACCGCAGGAGTCGACCCGGCAGCCGGGGTGAACCTCGCGTTCGTCACTCTTCCTGCCGTTTTTATGGGGATGCAGTCCGGCATGGTGCTCGGGGCGCTCTTCTTCTTCATGCTCTTTGCCGCAGCGCTCACCTCGGCGGTCTCCATGCTCGAGGTCCCGGTGGCGACGCTGATGGACTCGTACGGCTACCCGAGGAGACGCGCGACGCTCCTCATATTCGTTGCCGTCATGCTCCTCGGGCTGCCGTCCGCCCTCAGCTACACCGCTCTCCGGTTCGAGATCTTCGGGGCTCCGTTCCTCGACCTCGCCGATTACACGTTCGGGACGATCGGCCTCATCGCCGCAGGGTTGGTCCTGAGCGTCATCGGGGGGTGGTTTATGGAGCGCTCCCGGATCTGTGCAGAGATCGGTGGGTGCAGGTGGCAGCAGCGGATCTATATGGTGCTCATCCGCTACTGCGTCCCGGCGATCCTCGTGATCACGCTGGCCGCGACCCTCCTCCAGGCCGCGTTGTGAACGGGGGCGCACCCGATCCTCTACCTGCCCGGGTACTCCTCTTCAGTGCACCAGACCTCGAGCACTGTATCCCCGGGCTCCATCCGGCCGGCATACGCCTCCGGCGCCGTGCCCTCGTCCATCCATATGGTGTCGGTCAGGTGGTCCCCGGAGATGCGGTAGAGGCAGCGGTACCGCCACGGCGATCCCGGCCGCACGTCCCGCTCGTAGATCTGCCGGGCAAGCCCGGATGTGCAGAAGATGTCTTTCTCCGGCTCGAAGAGAACCTCCTCGACGTAGCGCTGGACATACCACCGGAGCTCGGAGGCGAGGGCAAGCGCACTTCCGAGCGACGCCGTCCGGACACGTATGCCGTACTCCAGCCTGTCGGGCTGATAAAAACGAAGGGCCCCCCTGCTGGTCTCGGATTTGAGCAGGGTGGTGTAGAGGTCAACCCCCTCGGGCTGAATGAGGAGGACGTTCATCGCATAGGTGTGGGCGCGGGAGGTCGATAAGGGTTCCTCAGGGGTGCATATGGGGAAGAGCAAAAGGCTGCAGAGGTGAAGATCCGGGTGCCGGGCGCAGGAATGAGCGCGAAGGACAGGACGCCGTCTCCCCGAGATGAGTATCTCACGGAAAAACCGGGGGTGGAGGAGTCCCCGTCAGATATACATGCGGGTGTCGGGAGCCGCCACCTCGCGCTTCACCTTCCTGAGCGCCACGAGGAAATCCTCGTGGTCGACGGCATTGGCATCCCGCCGGACCGCCATCATGCCGGCCTCGCGGCAGATCGCCTGCAGTTCCGCACCGGTGGTCTGTTCGGCAAGCTCCGCGAGCCCGGCGAGGTCCACGTCCTTTCCAAGGGACATCTTTGCGGTATGGATCTTCAGGATCTCGAGGCGTGCCCCGGCATCGGGAAGGGGAATCCGTATGATGCGGTCGAACCGGCCCGGGCGAAGGAGGGCCGGGTCCAGCATATCGATCCGGTTCGTCGCCGCCATGATCCGGACGTTGCCGCGGTTCCCAAAACCATCCATCTCCGCCAGGAGCTGCATCAGCGTCCGCTGGACCTCGGCGCTGCCGGACGTCCCGTCGTTGGTGCGCATGCTCCCGATCGCGTCGATCTCGTCGATGAAGACGATCGCCGGGGCGCGTTCCCGGGCGAGGACGAAGAGTTCACGCACGAGTTGCGCCCCCTCCCCGATGTATTTGTGGACGAGTTCGCTCCCGGACATCCTGATGAACCGGGCGCGCGATTGGCGGGCAACAGCCTTTGCGATCAGCGTCTTCCCGGTCCCGGGCGGGCCGTAGAGGAGGATGCCTTTCGGGGGTTCGACGCCCACGCGTTCGTAGATCTTGGGTTTCGTGAGCGGGTACTCGACGGCTTCCCTGACCTCCTCGATCTCCTCCTTCAGGCCGCCGACCTGCTCGAACGTGACGCTCGGCTGCTCGTCGAGTTCCATGACCCGGACCCTCGAGTCGTAGGTGTTGCCGATCGTCCTGACGACGGAGAGCGTGTTGTTCACCGCCACCTTCATCCCGGGCTTGAGGATGCGGTGGAGCTTCTCGCTGACCGTGGTGACGTACTCCTGGTTGTTGCCCTGCTGCCGGAGGTATACCTCGCCGTTCTCCATCACGTCGACCACAGCGGCAACGAAGAGCGGCACCCGCTTCAGCTGAGCGTTCTCTTTGCGCAGTTGCATGACCTCCTTCTCAAGCAACTCGTTTTTTAACCTATAATCCAGGATCTGCGCCTTCAGGTCCTGGATCTGGAGGTTGAGCATGTCGTGCTCGGTGCCAGGACTGCTGCCAACGGTTTCGTCCATGTTACTCATATAGTTGGATCTCCAACCTCATTATAGTGGTGGCAGTGACCATGCAGGGCAGAGGGATATCCAGGGGTATCGGGAGCGGAGACCTCCTTGTTTCGCCCGAACCCATATCGTTCCTCTCGGGCGTCGACCCCGAGACGGGTATCGTCATCGAGCGGGGCCACCCGCTTGAGGGCCAATCCATCGCCGGGCGCGTGCTCGCATTCCCGTACGGGAAGGGATCGACGGTCGGATCTTACGTCATCTACGCGCTCAAACGGAATGACCGGGCCCCGGTCGCGATCATCAACACCGAGGCGGAACCGATCATCGCGGTCGGCGCGATCATCGCGGGGATCCCGATGGTCGACCGCCTCCCGCCGGAGTTCTCCTGCCTCGCCCCCGGCACCCGGGTGACGGTGAACGGGGATACGGGCGAGGTATCATACGTCCTCGACACGTGATGCCCCCTGTGGAGACCTGCTACGATATCCTGGGGGTCGCACCCGACGCGACACCCGATGAGATCCGGGCGGCCTACCGGAGACTCGCGAGGCAATACCACCCGGACGTCAATCCTGACCCCGATGCGAGCGAGCGGTTCATCGCTATTCACCAGGCATACGAGGTGCTGATCGATCCGGAGGCCCGGGTGCGCTACGACCTCTCCCTCAGGCACCAGGCGGCCGGCGCGGGAGGGCAGGCGGCATGGGCACCGGGGTTCACCTGGAGAGCACAGGCGCCCGGATCAGAGGCCGGGCGGCCCGGCACCATAGCAGCCCTGGTCATCTGGAGCATGATGGTCCTCCTCATGCTCGTACTCTCGCTCCTCTTACGCTTGGTTATCGGCGGTCGGCAGCGATAGCGCGCCCTGGCATCCCCGCCACGCACTTTCCCGGCAGATTGCCTCATACTCCCCTTCGGCATCCCCCACCCCACCCACGCCTTCGCCGGCAGGAGATAGCCACACACTCCTTCGGCACCCCCACCCCACCCGCGCCTTCGGCGCTCCTCCCCCGCCCCCAGAGGGGGCGTGGGCAGTGCGTGGCGATATCAGGAGAGTAGCCGTGCACGGGGTGGAGCCGGTGGGCTACCGTGCCCGGTTTCTCTCCGGGATCTCCCCATGTGCTGGACCGTGGGGATATCGCCATTGGGGGTGGGGCCGACGGGGAGGGGGAACTCGTTCCCCCTCCCCTGTCTCCCACACTCCAACCATCTTACCCTTCTGCCGGCCTCCCCCATCCCGCCCGCGCCTGCGGCAAAGGATACCCATACCCTTCTGCCGGCACCCCCACCCCACCCGCGCCTGCGGCGCTCCTCCCCCGCCCCCGTCGGGGGCGTGGGCAGTGCGTGGCGATATCAGGGGAGCAGCCGTATCCGGGGTGGAGCCAGTGGGCTACCGTGCCCGGTTTCTCTCCGGGATCTCCCCATGTGCTGGATCGTGGGGATATCGCCATTGGGGGTGAGGCCGACGGGGAGGGGGAACTTGTTCCCCCTCCCCTGTCTCTCACACTCCAACCATCTTACTTCTCGCCGGCATCCCTTGCCCGCGCCTGCGGCAAAGGATACCCGTACACTTCTGCCGGCATCCCCGCCCCCTTCCCGCAGGAAAAGGGCAGTGCCGGGGCGCATACCCGATAGATATCGCCGCCAGGGGTCGGGGCCGACCGGCCCCCCGGCAGGATCACCCTTTTCCCCCGGCGCGCGTATTCTTCCATGAGGATAACCATGCGGAGTGAGACGGTAAAGAAAGGCTACCAACGGGCTCCGAACCGGGCGCTGCTCAGGTCGCTCGGCGTGACCGACCGCGAGATGGGTCAGCCCTTCATCGGTATAGCAAACGCGTATAACACGATCGTCCCCGGGCACACCCACCTTGGCGGCCTCTCGCAGAAGGTGCGGGAGGGTGTCGCCGCCGCGGGCGGGGCGGCGTTCGAGTTCGGGACCATCGGTATCTGCGACGGGATTGCCATGGGCCACGAGGGGATGCGCTACTCCCTCCCCTCGCGGGAGAACATCGCCGACGCCGTCGAACTGATGGTCGAGGCGCACCGGTTCGACGGTCTCGTCTGCGTCGGGACCTGCGACAAGATCGTCCCCGGCATGCTCATGGCGGCGGTACGGTGCAACATACCGGCGATCGTCGTCACCGGCGGCCCGATGCTCCCCGGCTACGCGGCAGGCCGGGAACTCTCCCTGATCGACATCTTCGAGGGCGTGGGCAGGGTTGCCGCCGGCACGATGAGCGAGGAGGAACTCGGCGAACTCGAGTGCGCGGCAATGCCCGGGTGCGGGAGCTGCCAGGGCCTCTATACCGCAAACACCATGGCGTGCGTGACCGAGGCGCTGGGCCTCTCCCTCCCCGGTTGCGCGGCAATCCCGGCGGTCGACGCGGCAAAACTCCGCATAGCCCGGGAGAGCGGGGAGCGGGTAGTCGACCTCGCACGGGAGGGCATCCGCCCGCGGGATATCGTCTCGCCGGCAAGCCTTGCAAACGCGATACGAGTGGATATGGCGCTCGGGGGATCGTCGAACACGGTCCTCCACCTGATGGCCATCGCCCGCGAGGCAGGCGTCCCCCTCGACCTTGAGACGTTCAACACCATCGGCGAGGAGACCCCCCACATCTGCCACATGCAGCCCGGCGGCCCGCACTCGATGCTCACCCTCTACCGGGCGGGAGGCATACCTGCGGTCCTTGCCATGCTTGCGGGCCACCTCGACGACGCCCCGACGGTCTCGGGCCGCTCAATCCTCGATATCGCGAAGACTGCCCGGGTCGCCGACCCGGACGTGATCCGGACGAGCGATGCCCCGGTCAGCCCTGCCGGCGGCCTGAAGGTCGTGCGGGGAACGCTTGCCCCCGACGGCGCGGTCGTCAAATGCGCCGCCGTCCCGGCGGCGATGTGGCGGCACCGGGGGCCGGCCCGTGTCTTTGACGGCGAAACGGCGGCGATGGAGGCGATCCTCCACCGCGATATAGTGGAAGGCGACGTCGTCGTGATCCGCTACGAAGGACCCCGGGGTGGGCCGGGGATGCCCGAGATGCTCGCCCCGACGTCCGCCCTGATGGGGCTCGGTTACGCCCGGGTCGCCCTGGTGACCGACGGCCGCTTCTCGGGCGGCACCCGGGGACCGTGCATCGGGCACGTCGCCCCCGAGGCCGCGGTCGGCGGACCGATCGCCCTCCTTGAGGACGGAGATGCGGTCGCTATCGACCTCTACGCAAAGAGCCTTGACCTCCTGGTCGATCCCGGAACCCTGGAAGAGCGGAGGCGGGCCTGGAAACCCCCGGAGCGCCGGCTTACGGGCGTTCTCGCCCGGTACGCGCGAACCGTCGAGCAGGCGAACCTCGGTGCCGTCCAGAGGTAACCCTTTTTTCGGGGAGGAGGATTCCCGCGCCCGATGGGCGCAGGGTTTCTTCTGATCCCGTCGCATAACGGTATCCTGCAGGGATCTCCCTCCCCTGGCGGGAGCGCATATACCCCGGCGGTATTGCGATTCGACGGATGACAATCCGTTATAAACAACTCCGAATTGTCGACCATGCACTGTTCAGTGCCCTGATGTACATGGTTCTCCGTACCCCGATCCGATCGTCGATATCCTGGGCCGATCTGCTCTTTAGGGCATCATCCGAACCTGGAATCCCCCTTTCTATCCGGATTCCGCACCGCGCCTCTCGCCGCAACTTCCAGGTATATATCTTTTTAAGACTGGGGGACAATCCCATTTTTGGAGGCGCACCCATCAGGATGGCCGCCCCTATCGTCTACGGAGCATCACGAATGATAGATAAGTTTCTTGAGG
>ENA-UOUL01000695-UOUL01000695.1-bioreactor-metagenome-genome-assembly--contig:-NODE-695-length-55894-cov-13.077933_pt1 | contig 55894 bp, 51 predicted proteins | sample MGYA00249838_ERZ747220 | MGnify/ENA primary metagenome ERZ747220 (study PRJEB28778, sample SAMN05720191) | bioreactor metagenome | isolation source: Anaerobic biogas reactor | place: USA:Washington... | reverse complement strand
GGGCCGGTGTAGCTCAATGGTAGAGCAGCTGATTTGTAATCAGCAGGTTGGGGGTTCAAGTCCCTTCGCCGGCTCCTGAAATGACAAACCTTCCGGGGGTGAAGTATTCCTCATCCAGAGGGTTTTGGCCCTTTCGACGCCCGTCGAGGTAGGGCACTTTATGCGGCGGTGTGAGCCATCCATGGATCACGAGCCCGTCTCGTTCCATGACGATGCGCTCGACCAGGGTCCGGCAGTAGGTGGCCTGCTCTGCCGCGCTGAGATCCCGATGCCACACCTCCGAGAGCCGGGGGAGCCGTGCCACCAGGGCCATCTGCTCCTGGAAGTCGGCTAGATGGGCCTTGGCCGCCTGCACCTTCGCCTCCGCAACGCCGAGGCGCGTCTCCCACTGGACCCGCTCCGCCTCTAGCGTCTCCGCCATGGGCAGGTAGGCATCGGCGGCGAGCTTCCCGTCCACGTAAAGAGCCCGCCAGCGCTCCTCGCGCTTGCGCGCCTTGGCGATCTCCTTGGCGGCCGTCCGCCGCTGCTCCCGCGTCTCCCGTTCGCAGACGGTCGCATACCGCTCCAGGGCCGCTTCATTGTCGGCCAGGAAGGCGGGGTTGGTCTGCAGGTTGTCGAACCACTCGAGCAGCGTCCCGATCACGCGCGTCTCACCCACGGAATAGCAGCGCTTCGTGGCGCAACGGAACACCCGATAGTAGCCGGGCCCCTTTCGGTTGCGTCGAGCCGAGTGCAGCTCACACGGGCCGCCGCAGCTGCATTTGAGGATCCCCGAAAGGACATGGCGCTTCGGATCCTCCGAGACGGTCGAGCGCTGCTCTCGCACCTCCTGAACGGCGTCCCAGGTCCCCGGAGAGACCAGGGGGGCATGCAACCCCTGATAGATGCCTTCCGAGGCCGTGAGCGTGGCGTAGTTGCGCGCTCTGGGGACGTCCGAGAGGCGTTCGTAGACGAGCCCGACGTAGACCGGGTTGCGAAGAATGTAGGGGACGGCCCCCGGAGTGACCCCCATGACGCGAGCGAGCTCCCTGACGCTCGCCCCCCGGGCCGCCTCCTCGAAGGCCAGGCGCACGAGATCGGCCTTGTCCTCGTCCGGCACCAGCGTGCCGTGGTCCATCCGGTATCCCGTGGGGGCATGGTTGGCCCAACCACCCTCGCGGATCTTCTGCCGCGTTCCCATGCGCACGTCCTCGGAGAGCTTGTCCGACTCGAAGGCGTGGAACGATGCCAGGATGTTCACGAGCAGCCGGCCGGTGGCCGACTTCGTGTCGACGTGCTCCGTGACCGAGTGCAGCGTGACGTCCCGCTCCTCAAAGAGCGCCAGCGTCTCCAGGAACTAACGCAGGTTGCGGTGCAGGCGATTCATGCGCCAGACGATCACGTGCTGGACCTCGCCCGCCCGGACGTCCGCGATTAGGCGCTGGAACTCGGGCCGGTTGGTGTCGCGCCCGGTAAGACCCGGCTCCAGATACTCGGCCACGTCCCCCAGCCCGTGAAGCTCCGCATACAGGTGGCCGGACCGCAACTGGCTCGCGAGCGAGAAACCCTCGCGGGCCTGTTCCTCAGAGGAGACGCGGGCGTAGAGGGCTACCGCCATGGGGCCAACCCGGCAGAGGGAGCAGGGCCGCTAACCCTCATCGTTCTGGCTGCCGTAAGTGAGCGGAAGCGCCTGAGCGACGCCAACGTCCAGCTTGGCCCTGGGGGCCCGCTTGAAGGTCACGTTGGCGTGACGGCTGGGCATGTCGATGCCCTTCCCGTCCAGAAGCTCGCGGATGGTCAGGATCTGCATCTTGGGATACTTCTCGGGAAACCCCTCGATCTGGTAGAAGCCAGCGGAGGCTGCCTCGGTCTTCATCGGATGGGTGGGCTCCTGCATGGTGATGAGTACCCCGATCTCGGCCTTCTCGCGATCGAGGACACCGCGGAGATCCCGAAAGTGAGCGACGCCGGTATGGCCGGCCTTCACCGAGAGGATCACCTGCTTGGGCTTAGGCGCCGCCTCGTCGAAGAAACGGATCCGGCCGTCGATGCCCTTGTCGGCGCCCTTCTTCTGCTCGGTCACGCGGGCGCCCACCAGGCCCAGGGCCCAGGACTGGAACTGGAAGGGGTCCTCTTCGGCGAGCTGCTTGGCACCGGAGAGGTCAGTGGGCTCTCCAATCACCTGGTAGTCCTTGCCGGCCACGACCTTGTGTTCGTCGAGCAGGCGGAACTTGATGAGGTTGATGGATAGATGGGTGATGTCAATGCCGATCCACTGGCGACCCAGCTTCTGAGCGGCAGAGACAGCCGTGCCGCAGCCGCAGAAGGGATCCAGCACCACGTCGCCCTTGGTACTAGAGGCGCTGATAATACGTTCGAGGAGAGCCTCGGGCTTCTGGGTAGGGTAGCCGAGGCGCTCGGCCGCCTGCGCACCAATCGGCGGAATGTCATCCCAAACGTTCGCTACCACAACACCCTTCTGCTCAGCCAAGTAACGTTTCAGGCGCGGCCGCTTCGTCAGATCATACTTGCCAGCCTTATCCTTCGGGTAGTAGATACGCTCATCGGCGTCGAGCGCGCTCATGGTCTCCCTCTGGTAGCGCCAACCCATAGCTGGGCAGGGGAATCCCTTCCACTCATACATCATGTTGGGCCGAGGGTTCGGGCTCGCCATGTTGTCCAGAGTGTAAGGCCCGCGCCCATCCTCGTCGTCGTGGCGGTAGAACTTGTTCAGGTATTCCTGTGAATGGGCCGTGTACTGGGTATGGAACTTAGCCCGACTCGTCTTGCCGTAGAACAACAAAGCGTCTGCGACATCAGGGAACTTGACCCTGGCATCGTTATGCGTGTTAGTACGCCGCCAGGTGATCTCGTTGCGAAAGCTCTCCGGTCCGAATATGGCGTCCATCAGCAGCTTCAGATAGTGGCTGGCCGTGGGATCACAGTGCAGATAGATGCTCCCGGTCGGCTTCAGCACCCTTCGTAGCTCCACCAGCCGCGGGGCCATCATGGCCAAGTAGGCCATCATGTTGCTCTCACCCAGCAGGGTCCGGAACGCGATAAGCGCCTGCCCCACCTGCCCGCCGATCTCTGTCACCGTCTCCTGGTACTCCCGCTCGGCCTCCTGGTCCCAACGCCAGGTATCTTCGAATGCCTTGATCTGGGCAGCGGCCCGGGAGCCGTCCTGCTCAGCAAACAGGACGTTGTAGGTGGCGTTGGAGTTGAAAGGCGGGTCCAGATAGACGAGATCGACCGTCTCATCCTTCAGGTACCGCCAAGGACATCCAGGTTGTCGCCGTAGTAGAGAGTGTTAGTCATCTCTGAGAAGTCTCAGAACTGGGCACGGGCTCGAACTTCAAGTCCGAGAAGGTCACAGCAGGTAGCTGAACCGGGCCCCAGGCTCCGCGGCTGGTGGCCATGAAGACGTGCTCGCGAGCCGCTGAGTACAACATGGACGCCCCGTTGACACCAATGAGCCGCGGTAGATCAGCGTTCTTCAAGGCAGAAGGCTGAACCGAGAAGAGCCCGATCATATCGACGTCAATTCGATAGGGAGGGGGACTCTGTCCCCTCTTGGGTCTTACGCGGATCTCGAGCGTGAGCTTCCAGAGCCTTTCGTCCTGGCTGTTCTGCGCAAGCTGAGTTATCTTCGACGTGTACCGCGCCTCGCTGTCGTCGTCATTCGGATCATGTTCATCCAAGGTCTGGACCAGCAGACGGCGTACGGTGAGTTGATCAAGCGACAAGAAGGCTGGTCTCATCAGATGCCTCAAGAGGTTCGGTTTCAAGATCGTTTTCGCTCACTCGGTAGTCAGAGCGGAGAGTCGCATCCTCAGGAAAATACAGTAGATCCTTCCACGTGGTGACGCTGTGGCGAGGGGCAAGGTGGATCCGCACCCGATGGTCCAAGGCCATACCAAGGGTAGTCATAGTGCCGATCGTGAAGTTGCTCTCGGCGCGCAGAACCTGAGTGACGTACGCCGGAGACTTGCCAATGCGTCTGGCGAGTTCGGCGCGCGAGATTCCCTTCTCCTCCATCAGGCGGTAGAGATCCTCGGCGAAATCCAGGATCGCGTCTTGCCGCCAGTATTCGGGATGCTCCTCAGCGGCTTCGAAGAGCTGCCTGAAAGTCCTTTCCTCACTCATGAATCCAGAATCTCCAATTCCCCGTTGTGTTTCGCTTCGAAGTACAGTTTCCTTGCCCGACACGCCCGTTCCTTCTGACCGTGGCCGATCTTCTGGCTCTGCTTCGGGTAGGCATGAGAACAGATGATGACTCGACCCGCGTCGTAGAAGAAAAGAACCCTCAGCCCCGATTTTCTGAGTTCATAGATGTCATCGCCGAGATCTCGCGAGAGTTCCCTATTTCCAGATAGCCCGTGCTCCGCAGTCCGCGCGATGAGTGCCAGCATGTTGCGGGCGGCTTTCCCAGTCGGGCAGGCGGAATCTCCAAGAAAATCAAGAAGCTGACACCCTCCCCGCTCGTCACAGACGGCTAGTATCGTCCATCTGACTTTTCGGACGTATCGTAGCTTCATGTTAACTCAGAACTTAACATTGTCAAGCACGAACGCAAGAAGACCGTCCCGTCATTCGGGTCAGATAAGTCGGTCCTTCATTCAAGAGGCTGCGGATTCCCAGGGCAGTATTGAAGCAGCCACTCACACCCTATACGATATCAAGTAGCCTCGCCAGGGATAGTATCCCCGGTCCGACAGCCCCTCGGAAGAGGGGCTGTTTCTTATCCGTCAGTGAGCCGGACTCCATCCGTTATGCCCCCACATAAGGTTATTGACTTCAGCAAATACCTTTATAGCGGCACGACTGAGACTCAAGAGCTCGAGCTCAGACTTCGGTTCAAAGGCGCACGACTCACCGCGATGGACGAACTGGTTGCGACGCTGCCTCAGGCGCTCCCAGTCCGCAGCGAAGGACCTCTCGCCCAGTCCACGTGAAACGGTGCGGTAGTCGACTCCGGTGATGGCTTTGATCATCTTCAACCGCCGTTCGACGCCCAAATCGGAATCGAGTACAGCGTCCATGATCCTGTGGTTGTCTGGCGTACATCCCCCAACGCTATCGATTGCTGACGCCAGGAGAAACTCAGTCATGGACTCGAGGGCGATCGTAACAAGCATGCCCATGGTAGCCATATCCTCGTAATCTTCCGGATTCTGAGCGAAAGCCTTGTCCAGTAGCAGTTCCGCGGGACCGCCTGGCCAAGGCAGCCCGGACCTGGAGCCACAGTTGGGGCACGGAGACCTCGCCTCATCCCAAGGGTTCCAGCCCTCGACGACGAGCCGGCAGTCCTGACACTCACCCCAAACAAACAGCGATTCGAGTTTGTCCATCAGGTCGGGAGCGGAACGGCCTGCGGTAGCAGACGTTGCTTTGGTGTTTGGCTCCAAGTCCGTCCGTCGAGTTCACGCCCCGCCTTCTTCTTGTTGAGCCCGCCCCATTGCTTGAAGAAGAAGGGCACATCGGCCGCATTGCACTGATCCCGGACGTCTCTAGCCCACTCCGGATCCATCGGACGCGCATTTGAGCCCGACTCGCCACCGACTATGACCCAACCAATGTCCTGCAGGTTTAGATCTGGTAGGGTCCCCAGCAATGGTTCGCAGGACAGGAACTTGACTCGCGCTCTCGTTTCCCGCAGGTAGTCAATGCGTGAAACATAGTCCTGCCGCTCCACCGTGACACCCATCCAGACGTTGTCCGGCCATTCGATGCTGTCGTTCAGCTCCAACAGCCGTTCGGCCCGCTTGGTTAGCACCTGAAAACGGTGCCAGGAGGCCTCACGCATGGTCTCAAAGACATCCTGCACGAACTCCTCGGGTATGTCCTCGTGGAACAGATCACTCATCGAGTTCACGAAGATGGTGCTGGGTTTCTTCCATTCGAGAGGGAGACACAGTCTCTCAGGGTGGAGTGTGACTTCGAAGCCGTTGACATAGGCGGGCTGTCCCATCGCCTGAAGGCGTAGGGCCATACGCTCCGCGTAGCAGTGCCGGCATCCAGCGCTGATCTTAGTACAGCCGGTGACCGGATTCCACGTCGATTCGGTCCACTCTATCGCGGACTTAGCCATTCATCCTCCCTTCCCTGCGCGCTCCGAACATATGTTTGTATTCTACCTGATCTGCCAGCTATCCTGTCGCCCGGCTTGGCTCAGAGAAGCGACTGTTGTCCGCTTAAGCGCTTCTTGAGGCAGCTACTCATGATCGTCGTCCCTACCTGATGATCCGTCGCGAATACGAGTGTGTACAGGGTTCGACCTCTTTCGCCATGAGACAGGATGTGCCGATGGATGGGTGGTTCGACGTAACCAAGCTCGGTTGTCAGAAGGTTCTCGTATGTCCGCGCGAGGGCTTCGATTAATTTGGGCCCCCGGAGTGGCGGCGTGGCAGTTACAACTTGCCTCCACGCCTGCGAGGTACCGAATACGCGATCAAGGACCCGGTCATGTTGGACGCCTCCCTTGCAGGGAAACAGCCGAGCCAAGACCATACCTGTCGGCAGCAGGATCAGGAGCTCCGGCTTTCGTTTCCTCCTTGGGTTTGCCCGCGCTATCTGTCTCAGAGTCTCGAACTCCAGTTGGTTTGCTGTCTGGTCCATGAAGATGAGTACGGGAAGCCACGGCTGCAGATCGCCAACGATGCCCGGGACAATGGCATTCGCATCACCCTGCAGGATCCTTACGTGGGTGCCCAAACTGAGACTCTTCAAAGCGGCGATGTGCTCCAGCTCTGTGTCGATCAAATACACCGCGGAGAAGGCTGAAGCTGCAGCTATCTGGGGTGACCCGGCGAAGAGACCACCGCTGTGGACATCTTGATTCCAGCCGGGGCCCGCAAAACCATCGATGAAGCATCCGCCGTCGGCTCTCTTACAGGCAACCGTGAAGCCCCGTACGTATGCCTCTAGCAGCATGAGCTTCTCGCGCGACCACTTGCCGCTTGCCCGAGCTGCCAATGCGCTCTGGGTCATGTCCCGTCGGTTCGCGATCAAAGCGCTACCTCCACACCGATCTCACTTCTGTAGCTGCGTTCCCGATACCTGTTCTCCACGACCGTCACTTCACCCTCCCCGTCCCCTCACCGCGCCTGCACGATCGCCCGATAGGCAAGAAGGATTCCCAGCCACACCGCCCCGACCCAGAGAGCAGCGCTGAAGATCTGGTTGAGAATCACCACAGGCATGATCGGGGAAATGAAAGTTTCCACCCCCCGCTCCATGAGGGCGGCGTTGCCGATGACCGCCATCGCGACAACGACGAGCGGCGGCCACAGGGAAGGCAGTCTCTTCTTTGGCGCTTCGGTCAGAACGTTCGCTGGCTCACGATTCATGGGGCCCCCTTGGTCTTCCGTCTTGTCGCAATGCTTTCAGATGCGGTACTACGTCGTCGCCAGGATCAGCTCGATGTCCTCCGGCTCAATCAGCCCCTCACCGCCTACTCCAGGCACTCGGGTCTGAGCACCGTCTCTTCCAACAAACGCCGGATCTCAGCCAAGTCCATTCGGTAGCCGGTGTTTCGTCGAAGCTCTTTGCGTATCGACTCGATCACGGCATCGGACCGCAGCACGTCTCCTAGAGACTTCGGCGAGGTAGCTCGCTTGGTCTTCCACAGCTCATCAATCTGGTTCTTCTTCATGGCTTCGCGGCTGAGGTACAAGAGGGCCGCGGCCTTGCTGGCCGCAGTCTCTGGTCCGAGTAGATCTACCGAGAAGAGCAGCTCGTTCACAAGAGGGACCGTGGTCGACAGGTGATAGACGTGCCATTCGGCGCCATTGGTCAAGATCATCCACTCGACACCCTCGTTAGCTGCGTAGGATTGAACCTGTCTCAGCTGCTTTGCCCCGAGTTTGATGTTCGTTCTTTTGACCTCGATGAAGGCCACCATCTCTCCGTCAATACGGATGCCGAAGTCGGCGAACTCACCTTTCACGCGGTATTCCGTGGTCAGATCCGTGTACTTGTCATAGCCAAGCCCATCGCAAAGGAAGTCGGTCACGAGAAGTCTGGTGTCGCCTTCGTTGGCATCCCGGGCTGCCAGGTCGCCAAGAGGCCTCGAGTACTTCTTGATGGCAAGTCTCAGTCTTTCGATGGCGTTCTGCTCCCACTTCGGCCGCTCACGCTTCTTCGCGGTCGACTCCGGCACGCTTGTCACCTGGACGCCATCAGGCTCTGAACTCACGACAGGCCCTCCTCCTAATCGGTTGTCTTGTCCCCCTCCGGTCTACCCCGATATTTCTTCCCCGCCAGTATCAACTCAATATCCTCCAGCTCGACGAGCCTCTCCGCCATAGCCTCCCGCACCAGCTGCTGAGCCCCTGCGGTCTTCCATCCGGCGTGCGCGCTACTATGGACGAACATTTGTTCGTGGGCCGAAGGAACCAAGAGTGATCTGCCGCGTGGGCAAGAACCTTGGCGGGGGCCTTTGGCGGCAGAGCCGGCCGCGGACGCTACAAGCATCCGTCAGACCCCGAGGGGAGAATGGGCCGCAGTGTTGGCCGCAGTGTTCCAACTGAACAGGAAGAGGGGTGAAGCGTCGTGCAACGTTGGTTGTCTGATCTGCTCGTACTACTCGCCATTTTACTACTGCGGCTCGCCGCTGCGGTTACGTCGCGTCCGTTGCGGGCTGCCTCGTTACGGGCGACCATCGGCACTCTTCGCCTGCTCGGCTAGGTCGGCCGCGTACGCCATGATCTGATCGTAGAACGCCTCGTCGAGCTCGGGGTTGTCGTTGAACGCCAGCCCTATCTGGTAGAGGCGGTATTCTCTCCAATAGGTCAGCGGCACGCCTAGCGCGTCCGACAGCCTCCTCAGCGTGTCCAACGAACTCGCGCTGAACTCCCGGCCGCGATCGCCCTTGGTCCAACGCGTCAGAGTGCTGGAGCTGAGACCAGCCGCGGCCCACACGTCGGTCTGAGTCATACCGCGTGCCGCGATCAACTCCGTCAGAGCTTCGGGTAGTGGCTTCATGGCGCGTTCTTCGAGCATAAGCCCAGTTTAGGCCACATGTGACAAGTCGGCCTTGACATATGTGGCAGACAGCGGTAGCGTTTGGTCTGTCACATATGGCAGAGAGGACTGAAACGTTGCCCAAACTGGCTGAATTGATGAAGGAGCGCGGCCTAAGCGCTCGGGATCTGGCCACTCAGGCGCAGATACCGGAGCGCACTGTCTACCGTCACGTCCGGGGTGATGTGACTCCCAATCTGTTACAGGCCGCTGCATATGCCAGAGCCCTCAAGTGCCGTGTTGACGACCTTCTGGGGGACCCGGAGGAGGCGGCTTGACGATGACCCCCGAGGAGCGCATCCGCAAGGCCAACGACATCGTCATGCGCGGGGCATACCGCAAGTACCTGCGCGAACGCGGCCTGGAGCTCGGTCTGCGGGGCCTCCCCGTACCGATCGGGACCCGTGAGCGCTCGCGCGTCCCCCTAGAGCCACTACGTGTTGCGCCGGGAGAGGCCCAGGTCGCCGCCACAGCCGTGTGCCATGCAGGCTGCGGAAGCGCGGCCATCCCCGGCAGCGAGAGCGCGATTCCATCCGGCCGCGTGATCTCGCAGACCCCTCGCCGGCTCCTCAATCCAGCAGCGGGTCTGAGGCATAGAACACCCTCTCCATTCAAGTCGTCATCGAGAAGACCGAGGCCTTTGCGGGGTACCCGCCTCGCGAGATATGCTGTGACCTGTAGCAACATGGACTAGGGAATCCAGAGTTTGTCTTCTTCGCCCAGCAGTCGATCCGCCTCTCGACCTGAACACCCCCGACTCTACTACGGATGGGTGATGCTGGGTCTGTGTCTAATCCTGCTGACCATGACCTACGGCATCCGTTTCTCCTTTGGGGTCTTCTTCCAGCCACTGCAGGAAGATTTCGGCTGGACCCGCGCGGTCACCTCGACCGTCTTTTCGGCCTACATGCTGCTGGGCGCCGTCTTTGCGGTGCTGTGCGGCTGGATCGCCGACCGCTACGGTCCCCGCATCGTCTTTCTGGCTATGGGATTCCTGGCTGCTCTGGGATTGGGGCTTTCTAGCCGGGTGGATTCGTTCTGGCAGCTTCTGCTGAGCTATGGCCTACTGGTATCGGCGGGTAACGGCGCGACGTACCCCCTCGTTGCTTCTCTCGCCAGCCGCTGGTTCAAAGAGAGACGGACGCTGGCGCTGGCCATATCCACTTCCGGGGTGGGGCTGGGGTCGTTTCTGTTCCCGCCGTTCAGCTCGCTCACCATCGACAGTTACGGATGGCGGACATCCTTTCTGATCCTGGCGGCCTTGTCCCTGGTCATCACCACCACCTGTTCGCTACTGCTGAGGCGCCATCCGTCGGAGAGGGCTCTTCCATCGGAAGAGATGGGGCCGTATCAAGGGGGTTCCACCCCGAATGCGGGAGTCGGAGGGATCTCCGGCGATTTCTCTCTGAGCCGCGCGATGAAGACCCGCAGTTTCGCCCTCATCGGCGCCATATGGTTCTTCTACTCGCTGTGCCTGTTCATGGTCATCGCACACCTGGTTCGCTATGCCATCGATCTCGGGGTAGAGCCGCTCCAGGCGGCCTCGGTCATGAGCATCATGGGGATAACCAGCATTCCCGCCCGCATCAGTGCCGGCATACTGGCCGACCGGTTCGGGCGAAGGTGGGTGGCCATCGTCTGCGCCGCGGTCATGGCCGTCAGCATGCTGTGGCTGACGCTGTCCTCCGGCGCGTTCATGTTGTACGTCTTTGGGGCTGTGTTCGGAGCAGCCTATTCAGGACTGGGGCCGTCCACCAACGCCATAGTCGGCGATACCTTTGGAGTGCGCCATCTGGGTAGCATCATGGGGGCCCTGGAGGTCGCCTGGGTCTCTGGAGCAGCCGTCGGGCCGGCCCTGGCCGGATATGTGTTCGACTCCACCGGCAGCTACAACGCGGCTTTCAATCTGGCGGTGGGGGCCTCCTTGGTGATCGTGGTCCTCGTCGTAGTGGTGACGAGGCCTCAGAGTAAGGACACCAGTCCAACCGTCGGAGAGATCTCGGGCTGAGGGCAGCCGGCGCCTAGATCTCTGAGGTACATGTTGATCCAGGCTGCGACGCAAGAGGACAGGTGGCCGGACTGCCTACTCCGCTCGGTCGACACAAATGATGCGATCGTCTCCAGACCGGGGGTCGCCGCGCCCGTCGAAGTTGCTGGTGCCGACATATAGTGCGCCCTCGGGGCCTTGGGCCACGGCGCGCAGGCGTCCGAACTCTTCATCGAACAGGATCTGTTCATCAGCAACCGTGAGGAAGTCCGCTTCATCTGTAGGAACAAGCACTCGAAGATCGCTCTCCTTCAGAGTGACAAACACAAGGGCACCTGTAAGCTCGCTCAGCATAGCCCCCGAGTAGAAGAGAGTCCCGGCCGGGGCAATGGTGGGGCTCCAGGTCATGACAGGGTCGATGAAGCCGGCCCGATTCACCCGGCCGCGCAGGTTCGGCCACCCGTAGTTGCCGCCCATCTGCAGCTTGTTGATTTCGTCGTCACTGGAGGGTCCATGCTCAGTGACATACGCCTGTCCGGTGTGGGGGTGAAAGGTCAGCCCCTGGGGGTTGCGATGGCCGAGCGTGAAGATAAGTGCGAAGGGGTAGGGCTGAGTCTCATAGGGATTGCCTGGAGGGACCTTCCCGTCCGTCGTCATACGGAGGACTTTGCCGGCAAGTGAGTCCAGACGCTGGGCTAGATCACCCTTCCCGGAGTCACCTGTTGTCACCCAAAGGTAGCCGTCAGGACCAAAGGCGACCCGGCTTCCGTTATGGATTGAACCGGCCGGAATGCCGTCCACAAGGATCGTCTCACTGTCCAGCCCGGGGGTGGGGCCGTCAAGGCCGGTGATGGTGAACCGACTGACCCGGTTCAGGGCATTCCCATCCTCACTGTAGGTGTAGCTGACATAAACGCTAGAGGACTCCGGAAAATCAGGGTCCAGTGCCAGGCCCATGAGGCCGCCTTCTCCATCCGCCAAGACCGCAATATGGCCTATCTCGGTTGTGGTGCCGGATCTCACCTCGGCCAGAAGTACGCGGCCCTGCCTCTCGGTTATGAGCAGCCGTCCATCAGGGATGAATCGCATTTCCCAGGGTATGCGCAAATCATCTATCACGGTTGTGGCACGATACCCGCCGGGATACCCGGCGGCGGTAACAGAAGACGTGGTTGATGCGGTGACAGAAGACGTGGTTGAAGATGAGGAAGCGCTCTCCGAAGATGTTCCGTCCAGACTGCTGCTGGGGACGCTACTCTTCGGCCCACGCTCCCCTACGTCGCAGCCGTTGACCATCAACGCCAGCGACAACAAGAAGGCACACATCACCGCTGATCTCATCATGTTCACAAACACGAACGAGCTCGTCTCTTCCGCGCATTCCAAACACGCCTGGTGCTTCTTTACCCACCCAGAGCCGTCGCCATGTGCCGGTGGCGTGCTTTCCTAAACGGCAGGCATGCAGAATCACTCTGACAACCAACCCAGACGCCGGAGTGCCCCCTAGATGTTTCTACCGTTCGCAGACGGGGGAACCCGGGGCTGGCGCCGGAAGGTAGCCAGGTCGCGACGCCCAAGCCATAGTGCCCGGTCGAGTTGATTGTCCGACAGGCCTTTGTTCGCTACCATCGTTAGGTTGTGACCGTCCACGAAGACGAGGGGGCACGTCAATGGCGAACCTGACCTATACCAGAATCTACGCCGACGAGTCGGGCACCTCGCACTTTGAGGAGCTAAGCGTAGAACTGGACCGCCCGCATTCAGCGCCGTCAGTCCCTTCCTTCCAAATGTCGGCCCCGATTGAGGTTTCCTTGGCCCGCTTGTCGGTCATGCCCCCCGGCTTCGTGGCCGACTGGCACCCGGCTCCGCGGCGGCAGTACAGCCTGCATTTGTCCGGCGAGCTCGAAGTGGAGGTGGGCGACGGCCAGGTCCGCCGACTGGGCCCGGGCAGCATCGTCTTGCTGGAGGATGTGTCTGGTCAGGGCCATCGCACGCGGGTCATCGGGGAAGAGCCGATGGTAGGAGCCTTTCTGCATTTGCCCTAAGGCGCCCACGTCTTGTCTTCCCCCTGGCAGCAAGCCCGGGGGCCCACCATAGAGGTCTCCGCTCTGTATAGGGTGTATTGGCAGTCGAGAGTTCTGGGCTGCGTATTCCCCGCCAAACGAATCAGACGATTGCACCTGATGCCTATTATCCAATTCGTGCGAAGCCGATCAGCTAATATGCTCCACGTCGATCGGCCATTCCAGGCCCTGCCGGTCGACACTGGGTCGGTCCGTGGTCGGCAGCCCTTCGAGAGAGCACATGCTCCTCGGCTACTAGCCCCAAGTCCCGGCAAGCATTCATGCTTGGACCGAGATTCCTGTCGCCACTCGACGAGATAGCAGGAGACGCCTTCTCTGTCGTCCCCCGCTCATCAGGTAGAGCAAGCGTGGAGTGTGGGAACTCAGGGATCCAGTAGCGGAGCGAAGTGTCCGTCTCGGATTACGTGTACCTCGGCCCCGGGGCCAGGGGGAGGGGGGTAAACGCACGGCGGCTTGTTATCGAGCCCGCTTCAACCAGCCTCTGGGCGACGGTCAGTGCGTCCACCGGCCAGAAGGGCTTGGGTCTCGGCCGGTGTACGCCGGGACGCCCTTGCTCGGGCCGGCAAGAGAGGATGGTGTCGATCCATTGACGGGGCATGACCTCTGCTCCGTATACCGCTCCCAACAAGGCTCCGGCGATGGCGCCATTGGTGTCGGTGTCTCCACCGCGCCTAACCGTGTCGCATATACCCGCCTCCGCGCTGGGGGCGTTAATCAACTGCCAGAAGGCGTTGCCGAGAGCTATGAGCACCCAGCCTTGCTGATGCTGGAAATCCGGCGGGGGAGTGGTGGCGGCCATTTCAAGACACTCGCGGACCGCAGGATGGACGGATCGGGCCGGCTCGGAACCGGCGGCTTGAGGCTCACGTGCCCAGTCTTTGACGAACGAGTAGGTATCTCTTGCGTCGGATCCTGTGCCTATCGCATGGGCGATTGCCACCACGAAGGCTGCGCTGGCGTCCTGGCATACTGGGTGGGGATGAGTAAGGGCGGCATCCCCGCGGGCGAGGTCGGCCGCTCGGGCCGGCATAAGGGCATGGGCTAGGATGCCCAGCGGGCTGACCCGCATGAGCGCTCCGTTGGCCTCACTGTTCGGGCTGGCCGAGTCGCAAGCGGTCTGGGCTACGGCCGCCGGATCCTCTCCTCGCCTAAGAGCGGCCACGGCCGGTCTTAATGCCTGGGCGGTGGTGTTCCCGAAGTCAAAGGGATCTGAGTCGAACCAACGAGCGTAGGCCACCGCCACCTGCGCCGGATCATACCGTCCCGCGCGGATGATGGAGCGGGCAAGTATGAGGGCCATCTCGGAGTCATCGGTGGGCTGGCCGGCGATGGTGTCGTGAGCGCCCCCATCGGCCAGGTGGCATACCCCGTCCGGGTATTGGGAGCGAATGGAAGCTTCACTCCGGAACTCCACCAGGCTGCCCAACGAATCCCCGGCCAATTGACCCAGGAAACAGCCCCGCGCCCGGTCCACTAAGTCCGCGGAATGGCGGGGAACTTCCTCAGAGTCCTGCAAGAGGGGGTAGAGAGCCTCGATGTCAGCATGGTTCATTTCTGAATGCCTTTCCTGGTGTGGCCACCCCAGAGGTGGACGCTCGCTGCTCCCAGCAACAGGAGCACACCGCCCAATACAAACGCAAGATCGTAGTTACCCGTCAGGTCGTAGATGAGCCCTGCCATGAAAGGGCCCACCAGGGCGCCGATGGACCACGCCAGGTAGGCCAATCCCAACACGGCACCAATCGCCCTGAGTCCAAAGAGGGGTGGGGCCATGGCCTGACGCACAGGGGTTGAGGCGGAGAAGCAGAAGCCGAGCAGGGCTGCCACCACATAGAAGGCCCAGGTGCTCGCCGTCGGTACGAACAGGAAGAGTGCTACGGCCTGACCGACGCAAAGCACGAACAGAGCCCGCCTGTGACCCAACGCCTTGGTCAGCAACCAGGTTCCGCCCACGGTTCCAGGAATGCCGGCCAGTCCGCTTACGGTGAGGACGAGAGCGGCCGCGGTGGGGTCGATGCCCACGTCGGTGGCGGCGGGCACTATGTGGGCGACCATGATGTAAAAGCCGGCGGCGATGGCCACACCCGTGATCATGAGCATCCAGAAGGGTGCCGTGCGGGCCGCCTGCCTGGTGGTCATTCCCTCCGCGGGCGGGGAGGGACTCCCGGGGCCCATGTCGGCGGCTCGGTGCTGGCCGCCTGCTTCAGGTGGTCTCCGACCCAACACGAAAAGCGCCGGTAGCGCGCAGACAAAAACGATGACTCCCAGCACCACGTAGGTGCTGCGCCAGCCGAAGGTCTCGATGAGGCGGGCGGCCACCGGCGAGAGCACTATCTGCCCCACGCCGATCCCCATGAGAGCCACACCCAGCGCAAGGGCCCTCCTCTCTTGGAACCACCTGGAAACGATGGCGCTCACCGGCGTGTAGGTACTACCGATACAGATACCGCCGCCCAGCCCGAAGTACAGGTAGAACTGCCACAGTGAGTGCATGCCGGAGAGAAGGATGTAGCAGGCCGTGCCCAATATCATGGCGATGCCGATGACGATCCTCACGTCGAACCTGTCGGTAAGCCGGCCCATGACCACGCCTATCACGCCCGAGATGCCCATGGCCAGCGACATGGCCCCCGATGCAGCGGCACGGGTCCAGCCGAACTCCTCCGTCAGTGGCTTCAGAAAGACTCCGAAGCAGAGCTGAGTACCGAACGAACCCACGAGGAGGAGTAGCGAGGCGAAGACGATGACCCAGCCGTAGGATAAACCGACTGCTCTCCCGGGGGTGGTCTCGGTGTCTGCCTGCTCATGGGTCGGTTGCATAGTCTGATTATGGCAGTCCCGGCGGGGTCGTGTCGGTAGTCTGTCTGCCTCACCCGGGTAGACTAGATTCCAGTTCTGTGGTCAAGTAGGTTCTGACATTCTCACTTTGTGAGGCCAGTTGCTCGAAGGGAGAGAAGATGGGCGAAGTCACCCGACTCACCAACCTGACCACCGGCGGGCCGGTGCACGTGTACGTAAAAGACGGCCGGATCATGCGCATCACTCCTCTCCAACTCGATGAGAGCGATGGCCCCTCCTGGACCATAGAGGCGAGAGGTCGCACCTTCACGCCCCCCCGGCGGACCACTCTCTCCCCCTACACGGTCGCCCACCGCTCCACCATCTATTCGCCCAAGCGCATTCTGACCCCCTTAAAGAGGGTGGATTTCGACTCCCAGGGCGCTCTTGACTCGACGGGGCCCGGCGGCCGCAACGTCCGCAACCGCGGTCTGAGCGCCTACGAACCCATCAGTTGGGACCAGGCCCTAGATATGATGGCGAAGGAGATCGTGCGTCTTAAGCGGGAGTTGGGACCGGCGGCCATTCTCACCTGTCCCGGTTCTCACCACCTGTGGGGTAACCTGGGCTACCGCTACAGCGCCCTCATCCGCTTCATGAACCTGGTGGGCTACACCTACGCCGAGCACAACCCCGACAGCTGGGAGGGCTGGCACTGGGGCGGCATGCACATGTGGGGCAACAGTCACCGACTGGGCATGGTCGAGCAGTACGACCTTCTGGAGGATGGCCTTAAAAACACGGAGATGGTGGTATTCTGGTCGGCCGATCCGGAGTCGACCAGCGGAGGTATCTACACCGCCTTTGAGAGCACGCCCCGGCGTATGTGGCTCAAAGAGCTGGGCGTGAAGATGGTGGTCATCGACCCCTACTTCAACCACACCGCCGGGCTGTTCGGAGATAAGTGGTTCGCCCCTCGCCTTGGCACCGACGTGGCCCTGGGATTGGCCATTGCCTTCACCTGGCTCACCGAAGGCACCTACGACAAAGACTACGTGGACACCCACACCGTGGGATTTGCGGAATGGAAGGACTACGTGCTCGGAACAACGGACGGGGTGCCCAAGACCCCCGAATGGGCGGAGGTGGAGAGCGGCGTCCCGGCCCGAGAGATCCGGGCCCTGGCCCGGGAGTGGGCGGGCAAGAAGGTCATGCTGGCCGCCGGCGGGCAAGGGGGCTGGGGCGGCGCCTGCCGTTCAGCCACCGGCGGCGAGTGGGCCCGCACCATGATCGCTCTCGTCGCTATGCAGGGTCTGGGTAAACCCGGACGCAACCTGTGGTCGACCACCCACGGAGTGCCCTGCGACACCACCCTCTGGTTCCCCGGCTACTCGGAGGGTGGCATCTCCAACGACCCCAGCACCGCAAGCGGCTTTCGGCTTGCGAGCCGCCTGTGGCCCGATGGGCCCCCGCCCGGAAATCCCCAGCATTCCACCGAGGGCCAGACCGTCTCTCGGCTGCGCATCCCCGAAGCCATGATGCACGAGCCTCACCAGTGGCGGGGCAAGGGCTTCTGTGGATCATCCATTGAGTCTCAGTTCCAGAAGTACGAGTACCCGGCCCCCGGCTATAACCCGGTGGGCATGTACTTCAAGTACGGGGGCTCGTTTATCGGCACCATGACCGAGACCAACCGCTACGTGAAGGCCTACCGTGAGGGCCAGATCCAGTGCGTCGTGAACCAGTCTATCTGGTTCGAAGGGGAGGCCCGCTTCGCCGATATCATCCTTCCGGCCTGCACCAACTTCGAACGGTGGGATATCGGGGAGTGGGCCAGCGCCTCCGGGGCAGGAGCCCACGGAGTCCATCAGTCCAACCACCGGCTGATCGTGCTTGAGAACAAGTGCATCGAGCCGCTGGGTGAGTCCAAGTCCGATTACGAGATCTTCTCGCTCCTGGCCGAACGCCTGGGGCTGGGGCGCAACTATACTGAGGGTTGCAGCGACTACGACTGGGTGAAACGCATGTTCGAGGCCAGCGATCTACCCACCCGCATCAGTTGGGAGGAGTTCGAGAAGAAGGGCTACTACCTGGTGCCCGCTCCGACGGAGCGGAAATCCACCCCGGCCCTGCGGTGGTTCGCCGAGGACCGGCAACGCGACACGCCTGATATCGGCCCCAAGGTATGGGACACCGTGGATCGCAAAGGCCTGCAGACCACCTCGGGCAAGATCGAGTTCGTCTCCAGCAGCCTGACCCGCTTCTACAAGAGCGGCGTCACCGATCCGGAGCGACCGATCATGGGCCCTCAATACATCCCCAGTTGGGAAGGGCATCGTACCGAAGAGCTGCTGGACAAATATCCTCTTCAGCTGGTCAGCCCCCACCCGCGCTTCTCCATGCACACCATGGGTGATTCAAAAGACTCCTGGTCCAACGACGTCAAGGATCACCGGGTGCTCAAGGGCGGTCACTACTACTGGATCATGCGTCTGAATTCCAAAGACGCCCAAGAGAGGGGCGTAAGAGACGGTGATCTCCTGCGGGCCTTCAACGACCGCGGCGAGGTGATTCTGGCCGCCCAGGTGACCGAACGGCTGGCACCGGGAACCGTCCATTGCTATGAATCCTGCTCGGACTACCTGCCCGCCGGTGAGCCCGGATACTCCGCCGACACGGCCGGATGCATCAACATCCTTACCCCCAAACGTTTCCTCACGCCCACCTCCACCGGCATGGCCCCCAACTCGTGCCTCATCCAGGTGGAGAAGTGGGAGGGTCCGCTCGCCGAAAGGAGTGTTTCCTAGATGAAGAAGTGGAACCTCGTCATCGACGTGGCCCTCTGCCACGACTGCAACGACTGCTTCCTTGCGGACAAGGACGAGTTCGTCGGCAACGACTTCCCTCCCTACTCGGCGGCCCAGCCCTGGTCGGGCCACCGCTGGATGAACATCTTGCGCAAAGAGAGGGGACAGTACCCCATCGTTCAGGTGGCCTATCTGCCCGTGCCCTGCATGCACTGCGACGAGGCGCCCTGCCTGACGGCGGACGGGGCCGTCTATAAGCGGGAAGACGGTCTGGTCATCATCGACCCAGAAAAGGCCCAGGGCCGCACCGAGATCGTGGACACCTGTCCCTACGGGGCCATCTACCTAAACGAAGAGTTGCAGCTTCCCCAGAAGTGCACCGGCTGTGTGCATCTCTTGGAAGAGGGCTGGACCGAGACGCGTTGCTCCCAGATCTGCCCCACCGGGGCCATCACCTTGGTCTGGGCCTCAGATGAGGAGATGGCCGCCCGTGTCGAGACTGAAGGTCTGGAAGCCTACCGGGCCGAGCTGGGGACCCGGCCCCGCGTCTACTACAAGAACCTTCACCGCTGGACTAAGGTCTTCGTGGCCGGGAGCGTGGCCTACGCCGACACCGACGAGTGCGCGGAAGGAGCCACGGTGACGGTCAGCCGAGACGGCGCCCCGGCCGGCGCGGTGGTGGTCCAAGGTGCGGTCAACAACTATGGGGAGTTCCTGGTCGATGAGTTGGAGCCGGGTGGCGAATACGAGGTCACCATCGAGGCGCCCGGCTACCAGGCCCACTCGGCCGCAGTGTGTCTTGAGGAAAGTGTCACCATGGGGCTGGTAATGCTTATAAGGGGCTGATCCCCGCTGCACTTCACTGACTTCCAGGGTGTGGTATGGCCTTGCATTGTATCTTTCTGGGGCCGGATGCGAGAAGATGGCTGCAGGGGTGTTGCTGGTGCCGGGGGTCTGCATCAGGACAGATGGGTGCGGATAGATCGGGACCACGGCATCGTGAAGAACGCGAGGAAGGGGGTCCATCATGAGGAGATCGAGGCGGCTCGCAGGTGTTCTATTCCTTGTGCTGATGCTGAGCCTGTCGTTGTGGGTGGCGGCCTGTGGGGGCGAAGAGCAGACCACGACCACCGCTGCGCCTACTGAGACAACCGGAGCGCCCACCGAGACAACTGGGGCGCCCACCGAGACCACCGCGGCACCGAGTACCGATGCCGGCGCCGCTGGCGGCAAGGTGGAGACTCTCCGAGTGGGGGCCATCTTCCAGCTGACCGACTGGTACTCGGCGGTGGATGCCGGAGAGATATTCGACTGCGAAGTGGTCGCCGACCTGATCAACGAGAAGTACCCGATCGTCATCGGTGACACGACCTACGAGATCGAACTGGTGACGCAGGACGGCAAGAGCACCTTGGATGGCAACACCACTGCGGCTAACAAGCTGGTTTACGACGACAAGGTTAAGTTTGTCGTCGGCCCGAGTGCCTTCTTCAACGCGGCCACGTCTCCCGTCTTCGAGCAGGAGAAGGTGATGCATGTCGCCGGCTACAACACCTTCATCCCCGGGGAGATGGATGAGAGTACGCCGTACGGCTTCCTCGGCAGCGACGGCCCGGCCGCCTCTGCATCGGCGGATATCAAGGCCCTGAAGCGGGAATATCCCGAAGTGAAGAACGTGATGATCGCCACGGCCGACGAGTCCACAGTCACTTACACTCGGGATATGTGGCTCAAGACGGTCACGGATAACGGCCTGAACGTCGTCGGCGACATGGTTCTGTACAACAACACAGCGACCGACTTCAACCCCATCGCCGTGCAGCTGAACGCGGTTGAAGAGGCCGACGCCTACTGGCTGCCGTTGGGCACTCCGCCGGCGTACGGCAACATAACGAAAGCACTGCGTGCACTCGGCAACACCAAACCGATCACCTACCCGAATGACGCCCCCAGCACTCTGGGGATCGTCGGTCCGGATGCGGCGACGAACGTCATCAATTGTAAGAGCTTCCAGAATGACGATCCGGGCAACCCGCCGCTACTGCAGGAAGTCCTTGACCGCCGCGACACCGACCTGCAGTGGTTCGGCATGACGCCGAATTCCCTCTGGTGCTTGGCGGAGGCCATCAAGGCCGCGCAGAGTGTAGAGCCGGATGATGTCGTGGCCGCTTGGGAGTCCATGGACACGATGGATTGCCTGTATGGGGAGGCCGTGCTCTGTGGGACGGAGACGTTCGGGCTGAAGAACCACGCGGTGGTCTACCCTGTGGCAGTCCACAAACTGATCGATGGAGAGATCCTCTACATGGATTGGATCACGCCTGACCCGACACCGTGATCTCGCGCGCAAGCTACCTCAAGGAGAGATGTATGAGCGAGAAGAAGTACCAACAGTTCATCATGAACGATTTCAATACGGAGAAGGATGATATCGGGACTCTCATGTTCAGGCTCGACGACGAGAAGGTGAGCGGCATCCCCTTCTTCACTGATTGCGCCTGGGTATGGCCCAAGCCGGGTGAGATCGTCATGGAGGCCGAAGCTCACACTCACGATTTCGATGAGATCGTGACTGTTTTTGGGAGCAACCCGGATGACCCCCAGGACCTGGGCGCCGAGGTGGAGTTCTGGCTGGACGATGAGCAGTACATACTCACCAAGAGCACCATCATCTGGGTACCGAAGGGGCTAAAGCACTGCCCGATCATCTTCAGGAACGTGCAGAGACCCATCTTCCACTACATCGTGGGAGATGCGGCCCGGTACAACGCATAGGCTCCCGTGGTATTTGCGGGGAGTGAGAGCCGTCCTTCTTTGCGCCTTCAGGATAGGGTGGCCATAGTCACCGGGGGCGGGGGGACCAACAGTATTGGGCGCGCTATCTGCCTGCGTTATGCGCAAGAGGGTGCACGGGTGGCCGTCTTCGACCTGGACGGTGCGGGTGGAGGTTCACGTGCGTCAAAGGGATTGCGAGGCGACGCCGATCCCAGCCGAGTTCTATGAGGCAGTGGGGAGAGTGACCGGGCCTTAAATGGGGGACATGAATCGCGTAGTCAAGAGCGGCGCCGGAGCTGATCTGGAGGAGGACGATGGAGAAGCGTTATCGTGACCTGACGCAAAAAGAGAAGGCGTCCTACTCTGTGGCTGAGGATGCGAGTGATAAGGCCTGGGTGTACTGCGATGCCTGTCGCAGAGCCGTCGAGCAGGGCGACCTGATCGTTGACGACGTTGAGGGTGCGCTGCAGTGCGCGTACAGCGACTGCGTGCTGGAGGGCAACATCGCGGTGCAGAGGCTGCACGGATGGGAGACGTATCGGGAGGAACTCGGGTACGACGCTGCCGACTGGCCGGAAGAGCCTCAGTCCGGTCGGCGCTACGAACCACGAAGCGCAGATTCGTGAAGCCACGGCCGTAGGCATCGGCCGAGCAGATGCCTACGGCTGCTCCACCTATCACTACGTTCTAGCTTTGGGGGAGTTCTTGGTCCGGTTGAGACGGCTCGGACCGCGAGGACCGGGATGTGACGGCCCCGGACTCCGTGACTAATGAGCCACTAGGACCGGCACTTCGGCTCGTCTCACCACGTATTCCGAGGTCGATCCCAAGAGCAGTCCGGCGATGAGGCCCTGGCCCCTGCGTCCCACCACGATCAGGTCGGCTTCTCGGGACTCGGCTACCTCAAGGAGCACGGTCTCGGCTACTCCGCCCGGCACCTCCAGTTCGGCCTCGACACCGACGGCCTGTAGGTCGTCGACTGCCTTCTGAGCGACCTCGGCCGCCTCGTCCCTCAACCTTGCCCATTTATAGCCGTCTGTGTCCGGGCTTCCCAGTTGGTAGGCGCTGACGACAACCACTCGGGCGCCGTCTCGGCGCGCTATGTGCGCGGCTAGTTCAAGCGCTCGGTTGGCTCCTTCAGAACCGTCGTAGCCCAAGACGATGGTCTTGACAACCCAATCGTTCATCGCTCTCCCTTTCTCTCGGATGATGTGCACGTTGGCCGCGCTGCACATGGCAACCCAACAATACCTGGATTCTGTCTTTCCCGCACGCTCCGTGGTCCACACTATCCTATTAGGCTTCCGTCAGGGGGCCGGCCGGCATCTATCGAACCTTGCGGGCCGGGGGGGTCTTTCTGTATCTTCTGATTATCGGGTTCTTGCCAGGTAGCCTTATGGTGCCGAAGTCCTGCTGAGGTGGCCCGCTCCGCCGGCACCGGCAACGAATGGGCCTGTTCTACGTATGCCGCTACCGAGCTTAGGAGAGTACACATGAAGACGTTCGTGATCGACCTTACCCAATGCGTCGGCTGTTACTGCTGCCAGATCGCCTGCAAAGACGAGCACGTGGCCAATGACTGGACTCCCTACGCGAAACCCCAGCCGGAGACCGGCCAGTTCTGGATGGGCGTCAAAGAGACGGTGAGGGGTACCGTTCCCAGAGTGAAGGTTTCTTATCTGCCCAGCCTGTGCATGCACTGTGAGCAGGCCCCCTGTCAAGAAGCCTGTCCGGTGGAGGGTGCCATATACCGTCGGGACGACGGGTTGGTCATCATCGATCCCGAGGTATGCACCGGCTGCCGGCTCTGCGAAGAGAGTTGCCCCTACGACGTCCTCTTTTTCAACGAGGGTCTCAACATCGCCCAGAAGTGCACCGGTTGCGCCCACCTGTTGGACGACGGCTGGCAGGTGCCGCGGTGTGTGGATGCCTGCCCCACCGACGCCCTACGCTTCGGCGAAGAGGAGGCGCTCTCGGATCTCATTCAAGAGGCAGAAGCCTACCGGCCGGAGTTGGGTCTTAAGACCAGGGTCCACTACCTCAATCTGCCTAAGAAGTTCATCGGCGGCACCCTGTTCGACCCGGTGGCCGACGAGGTGCTGGTCGGGGCGCGTTGCACGCTCACCGACGAAGAGAGCAGCGAGACTCTCACCGCCCAGACCGACGGCTACGGCGATTTCTGGTTCAAGGACTTGGAGGACGACCGCACTTTCACGCTCCGGCTGGAGACGGAGGGCGCGAGCACGATCATCGAGGGCATCAGTACCGCTACCGACGTCAACCTGGGCGATATCGCCCTGCCCGCAGGTTTCAGTGAAAGGAGGCCCTGATGGCTAGGCCGATCAAGTCTCTCAAGACTAAGGACAAGACCACCATCAAAGGGATGGCCCTGGGCGGCCATGGGGCTATGCCTGCCGCCGTCGATTCGATGGACGGCAAGGTGATCCGTATCAGGCCGCTCCATCTCGACGAGAAGTACCACCCCAAGGAGTTCAATCCCTGGAAGCTGGAGGTCAGGGGCAAGACTTTCGACCCGGGCTACAAGGTTGCCCTCGCGCCCTTCAGTCTCGCCTACAAGAAGAGGGTCTACTCTCCCAACCGCATCAAGTACCCGCTCAAGCGGGTCGACTGGGACCCGGATGGAGCTCCGGGATCCATGGGTCCGGGCGGGCGCAACACGCACAACCGGGGCAAAAGCAAGTTCGAGCGTATCTCCTGGGACGAAGCGGCCCGGATCATCGCCGACGAGATCAACCGAGTCAAGAAGGAGTACGGCCCCTACGCCATCCTGGCTCAGGGTGACGGACACGGCGAGTCCAAGATCGTGCATGCCGCCCATGGCATACAGTACGAGTTCCTCAAGCTGACCGGGGGCAGCACCTATCAGTTCCGTACCCCGGACAGCTGGGAGGGCTGGTACTGGGGGGCCAAGCACGTGTGGGGCATGGACTCCACTATGGGTCACATGGATCCCAAGGACAACCTGGTCAAGGACATGGCTGAGCACTGCGAGCAACTTCTGTTCTGGGGGTGCGACCCGGAGACCACTCCCTGGTTCTATCTCGCCGGACTTCCGAGCCGTCTGATGCTGTTCTACCGGGAGCTGGGCATCCACCAAGTCTACATCTGCCCCGACGCCAACTACGGGGCGGCCGTGCACGCCGATAAGTGGATCCCCATTCTGCCCAACACCGACGCCGCTCTGCAGCTGGCCGTCGCTTACGTATGGATTACCGAAGACACCTACGACGAAGAACACGTGGAGCGCCTGACGGTCGGATTCGATAAGTTCGCCGACTACGTGTTGGGCAAGCAAGACGGCATACCGAAGACTCCCAAGTGGGCGGCGGAGAAATGCGGCATACCCAGCTACACCATCAAGGCCCTTGCCCGGGAGTTTGCCAAGAAGGTCACGTCTATAGTGCACTCCTACGGGGGCTCCATGATCCGCGGGCCCTACTCCAGCGAGCCCGCCCGTCTGGAAGTGGTGCTGCTGGCCATGCAAGGACTCGGCAAGCCGGGCGTGCACCAGGAGAATTGCTGGAAGGGGTTTCCCCGCTCGGTGGTCAAACCTACAGAGGCCACCGAGGCCCGTCAGGGCTCCATGTATGGCTACTTCTGGCCGCCGCCCGCGCAAATACTGCCCAAGACCCTCATCGAGAGGGCCATCTTCTCCGAGGAGCCGTTCACCTTCTACGGCAGCGGCGCTCAGATCTGCCCGACGTCGGATCAGCTCAAGGAGTACACCTATCCCATTCCCAAGGAGGAGGGCGGAAGCAAGATCCACATGATCTGGAGCGACACGCCCTGCCGTACCACCTGCTGGGGTCATGGCAATTACGTGACCGAGGGCATGCAGCATCCGTCCATCGAGTGCGTGGTGGTGCAGCACCCCTGGCTGGAGAACGACACCCTGTTCGCCGACATCATCCTGCCGGTCAACACCAAGCTGGAGGAGCAGGACTTCGGCATCGACCGGGACGCCCAGTACTTCAGCGTGTTCCTCGAGGACAAGAGCCTGGAGCCGCTGGGGGAATCCAAGAGTGACTACGAGGCGGTCTGTGAAGTGGCCAAAGCCATGGGCCTCCTGGGAGAGTTCACCAAGGGCAAGACGGTGGAGGAGTGGATCAAGACGGCCTACGAACTCTCCGGGGTGAAGGACCTTGTCACCTGGGAGAAACTGCGGGAGAAGGACTACTATGTGGTTCCCATCGCGCCTGACTGGCAAGACGACAAGGCCGGCATGCATGCCTTCGTGGAGGACCCGGACGCCAATCCGCTGCAGACGCCTTCGGGGCTTCTGGAGATCTACTCAGAAGCTTTGGCGACCACCTTCCCGTGCGACCAGGAGCGTCCTGCCATTCCCAAGTGGGTGGAGCGGGGTGAGACCCACGACGAACGCCTCTCCTGCCTGCGGGCGAAGAAGTATCCCTTGTTGATGTGCTCCAACCATCCCCGCTGGCGCCTGCACGCCCAGGGGGACGATATACCGTGGACCCGGGAGACCCTCACCGGCAAGGTGAAAGGCGCCGACGGGTACCTGTACGAGCCCCTGTGGATCAACCCGATCGAGGCGGAGAAGCGGGGCATCACCTCCGGCGATATCGTGAAGGTTTTCAACGAACGGGGTATCGTGTTGGGCGGCGCCTACGTTACCGAACGGGTGCGCACTCAAGTGGCCTATATGGACCATGGCGCCCGCTGCGACTGGATCAAGACAGGCGAGATCGATAGAGGCGGCGCGATCAACCTGATATCTCCCATCGGCACGACTTCTAAGAACGCGTCCGGGCAGGCCACCAGCGGCTATCTGGTGGAAGTGGAGAAGCTGGACTGGGGGGAGATGCAGCGGTGGCGGGAGGAGTATCCGGAGGCGTTCGCCAGGGATTACGACCCGGCGTCCGGTCTGCGTTTCAGCGCGTGGCTCGTTGGGAGGGTCGGATGAGAGCTGAGAGTGACGAATCGGTGAGCGTGCGTCTGGAGTTATCGTCCTTCGCGGTCGATCTTACCCTGCCCGCAGCCACCCAGGTTCTGCGTACGGGCGAACCCGAGGCGCTTGTCGATGTGCCCGGTGCGGTGGCGGAGGCTCTGGCGGCGCCGATCGGGGGGCCGCCTTTGGCTGAGATCTGCAGAGGAGTGTTGGCGAGAGGGAAGGCGCGGGAGGCCGGGGCTGCACCGGCGCCGGGGCGGGCGAATCGGGGGAGGCAGCGGCCCACCGTTGCTGTGGTGGTTTCGGACAACACCCGTCCCGTGCCCTATCGTGGTGAGGCCGGGGTACTTTGGCCGTTGGTCCGGTTCTTGACCGAGGCCGGATTCCCTCCGGAGACCATCACCTTGCTGGTCGCTACCGGCACTCATCACCGCCTCAGCGAAGAGGAGATGTGGGCCCTCTTCGACGATCGCATCAGAGAGGCGGGGGTAGGTGTGCACTGCCACGATGCGGCCGATCAGGCGGCGCTGACCAGGGTGGGCGAGACCGCCCGCGGGTCCGACGTGTTCATGAATCGTCGTTACGTGGAAGCCGATCTTCGGATTCTCACCGGCCTGGTGGAGCCACATCTGGTCGCGGGTCTTTCCGGCGGCCGCAAGAGCATCTGTCCCGGACTGGTGGACGTGCGGACCCTGAGAGAGTTCCACGGGCCGGTGACCTTGGCGCACGAGAAGGCCACGGATTTGATCTTGGAGGGTAATCCGTGTCATGAGGCGGCTCTAGAGATCGCTCGGCTGCAGCCTCCGGACTTCATCCTGAATGTGACCATGCGCCGGGATCGCCGGGTGGCCGGGGTCTTCGCCGGTGACATGGAGCAGGCGCATCTGGTCGCGGCGGAGCACGTGAGGAGTTTCTCCGAAATCCCCCTGCGCCACGAGTACGACGTGGTGGTGGTTCATGCCGGGCCGGTTGGAGTCAACCACTACCAGGCCCAGAAGGCGGCGACCGCAGCCGCCCGGGCAGCCAGAGCCGGGGGCTACATGGTGCTGATCGCCGACACTACCGATGTGGACCCTCTGGGCAGTAAGTCGTACAGACGGCTGCTCAAGTTGCTCCACGACGTGGGTCCGGAGGCCTTTCTCCAGATGATCCAGGCGGAAGAGTGGGAGTTCGTCCAAGACCAGTGGGGGGTGCAGATCTGGGGGGACTTGGTCAAGAGGATTCCCGCCGACCACATCTTCTACTTCAGCCCCCAGACCGCGATGGAGGACTACGCTATGCTGCCCTGCGTCGATCCGGCTCCTCTTCTCGGAGACGCGAGTGGATCCGACGCATCTGAGCTGGTGTCCCAGTTCGTCGCGGGCGCGGTTGCGCAGGCCTGCAGGGCATCGCGGGAGACGACGGGACGAGAACCGGCGGTCGCGTACCTGGCCGACGGCCCCCACGGGATCCCCGTGCGGCGGGAGTGAAAGAGAATGAACGGACCGGACTCCACCATCCTCGGCGGCCTGGGGCGGGTCAGCCTGTGCGCGTTGCCGACGCCCCTGGTCGAGGCCGGGAGGCTGGCCGAAGCCCTAGGGGGTCCGAGGATCTTCATCAAGCGAGACGATCTGACCGGACTGGCCCTGGGCGGCAATAAGGCACGGGCCTTGGAATTCGTCATGGCCGCGGCCGCGGCAGCGGCATGCGATGTTGTGATCGCGGTCGGGCCGCAGCATTCTAACCAACTGTGCTGTATAGCCGCCGCCGCCAGGAAGTGCGGCATGGACGCCGTGCTCCTGCTTTTGCGAGGCGACAACAGGCGACAGGGCAACATGCTCTTGTTCGATATGCTGGGCGCGCAAGTACGGCTCACCGATGTGGATCTCTCGAACCTGGGGGAGGCCTACGCGCAGATGGCGGACCTCGCGGAAGAGTTGCGGAGTGAAGGCAGGAAGCCGCTGGAATTGAAATACGGCCCGCTCCCCGTGGCGGGTCTTGCGGGCTACGCGTTGCTGTTCCAGGAGATCCTCGGGCAGACGAGAGGACTGAGGCAAGAGGGGCGGCTGGGGTCTCCGCGCCTTCACATCTTCGTCGGCAGCGGTTCGGGTTCGACGCAGGCCGGCCTCATCTTAGGAAGGCGGCTGATGGGAGCCGAGTGCGATATCCACGGCGTCATGTTGGATCCCCGGTTCGATCAGCAGCGGCACGAGGGGAGCGTCCTTGCGACTCTTCGAGAGGCCGCGGCTCTCTTTCAGAGCGGCGTGGAGTTCGACGCCGCCGACGTCCACTGCATCGATGGTTACGATGGGGAGGAGGCGACCACCAGGAGCAAGGCCGCCGATGCTGCCGCCCTGGTGGCTCATACCGAGGGGATATTGCTCGACCCGGTCTATACCAGCAGGGTGATGGCGGCCACGATCGATCATATTCGGGACGGGCGGATACCCCCAGAGGATAGTGTGGTCTTCTACCACTCGGGAGGGGTCCCGGCCATCTTCAGTCACAGCGACTCACTCAAGCGGTAGATGAGAGCCCGTGCGCGGGTAAGACGAGATAGGAGACCGGCATCATGACGCAATACGCGTACCTAAGGGGGGAGTTCGTTCCTCTGGCGGAGGCCAACGTCAACATCCTCACCAATTCGTTTCAGTACGGCTTGTCGGTGTTCGAAGGCATCAGGGGCAACTGGAACGAGGAGCAGGAACAGATGTTTCTGTTCCGAGTGAGAGAACATTACGAACGCATGCGTGGGAACTGCAGGATCCTCTTGACGCAGATCCCCCCGGTGGAGGAACTCTGCTCCATAACTAAGGAGCTGATACGCCGCTGCGAATATAGGGAGGACGTTTACGTGCGGCCTTTGGCCTACAAGAGTTCCGAGATGATCGGCACCAGACTGCACGATCTGGAGTCGGATTTCTGCGCGGTCACCTTCCCCTATGGGCGCCACCTTGCCTCCGAGGAATGCCGCGCCGGAGTGTCTTCGTGGCGCCGGTTAAACGGCAACTGCGGGATCCCCGCCGGGAAGATCTCTGGGCAGTACTTCAACAGTGCTTATGCGAAGACGGAGGCGGTCAAGAACGGCTTCGATGAGGCTATCGTGCTGAACGAAGCGGGATATGTGGCCGAGGCCTGCACGGAGAACATATTCTTGGTCAAGGCTGGGTGTCTGCTGACCCCATCGATCAGTGAGAACATCCTGCCCGGCATCACCCGTTGCTCGGTGATCGAACTGGCGCAGAACGAGCTCGGTATAGAAGTCATCGAAAGAAGCATCGAAAGACACGAGCTCTACATCGCCGACGAATGCTTCCTCACCGGAACCGCCGCACATATCACCCCGGTGGTGGAGATCGACCGCAGGTCTGTGGGCGAGGGTGAAGTCGGGCCGGTCACACGGCGGCTGCAAAGCCTATATCAGGAAGTCATCAGGGGACGGAACGGAGACTACCTGCACTGGTGCACACCGGTGTACTAAGCCGTTCCAGCTCCGGTCGGGTGGGGGCGGCGGCAAGACCAGCGCAACCTGCGTGGGCCTTCTGCCGGCAGCCGGAAGGAGCGCGAGGTGCGTTCGGACCCGGTATCATGGCGGCCAACGCCCGCTATCCAACGGGGGATGATGATGATGAACGGTACGCCCCAACACGACCAAGCGCTGCATATGCTGGTCGGGCCGGCCGAGTTCGATGCCGTTTTGTTTGACATGGACGGCGTTCTCACCACCACGGCCCGGATGCACGCGACCGCCTGGAAACGCACCTTCGATGAGTTTCTCGAGGACTGGGACGCGGAGCACGGGTCGAACACACCCCGCTTTTCCGTCGCAGAGGACTATCCCAGCACCGTTGACGGCAAGGCTCGTGAGGACGGAGTGCGCGACTTCTTGGCCTCGCGGCACTTGGAGCTGCCGGTGGGCACGCCCGATTCTCCAGCCGGCGAGTGGTCCGTATACGGCATCGGGAACCGGAAGCAGCAATATGTCGAGGAGGCGTTGGAGAGTGAGGGCGTGGAGGTGTTCCCCGGTTCGGTGGCCTGGTTGCGCGAACTGCGGGACCAGGGGATTCGAACGGCGGTAGTCACCTCCAGCAGGAACTCTGAGGCCATTTTGGCTACGGCCGGCATTCTTGACCTGTTCGACGCGTTGGTAGACGGCAATACGGCCATAGAGCTCGGTCTGACGGGCAAACCGGCTCCGGATGTCTTCCTGGAGGCCGCCGAACGGTTGCAGGTCCGTCCCGATCGATCCATCGTTGTGGAGGATTCACGGGCCGGAGTTGAAGCCGCCCGAGCGGGTGGTTTCGGACTGGTGATCGGGGTCGACAGAGCCGGGCTGCCGGAGGAGCTGCGGCAGGCCGGGGCCGATCTCGTGGTTGAGGATCTGGCCGTTCTGGTGGCCAGGGAGACGGACCGTGTACATCATCATCCGGCGGGTCCGCGCAGCTATCGTCTGCGTGCCGGGGCAGTGCGCCTTCTGGCCGCCCAGGATGATTTCCCCATCGACAAGCACCGGTTGGTGGAGCGCCGCTTCAACCTCGACTACGTCCCTCAGATGGAAAGCATCTTCGCCCTCTCCAATGGCTACCTCGGGCTCCGCGGGAGCCAAGACGAGGGCCGTCCCAGCTACGATCCTTCGCCTATGCTCAATGGCTTCTATGAGACCTGGCCGATAGAGTATCCAGAGCCGGCGTACGGCTTCGCAGAGACGGGGCAGACCATGCTGGGAGTGGTGGACGGTGGCGTCATCCGGCTGTTCGTGGATGACGAGCCTTTCGTTCTGGATAAATCGGAGGTGCTCGACTACGAGCGGGTCTTGGACATGGACAAGGGGATCCTGGAGCGCCGCGTCACCTGGCGGACCAGGGACGGAAGCAGATTCCGGCTGGTATCGCGTCGACTGGTGTCGTTTGCGAGCCGTCATCTCGCCTGTATCGAGTATGAAGTGACGTCGCTAGACCGCGCGGCGCATCTGGTCATCTCCTCGGAACTAGTCCTGCGTTCTGAGAACCACGACGCGAAGCGCGAGGATCCACGGCGCGGCCGGGTCCTGGGTGACGGTGTGATGGATAGAGTGGGCGAGCGGGTTCGAGACCAACAGGTGGTGGTCGCCTACAAGACCAAGGCGAGCGGCTTCGTCATGGCCGGCGGAATGGATCATCGAGTTCTCTCTGGAGACCCCGGCGATCTACCCGAGTTGTTCAACGACCAGGACTGGAAACGCGTCGTCTATAGATTCGACGTGGGCAAGGATGAGACCGTCAAGCTGGTGAAGTATCTGGCTTATCACCATGATAAGGATGAATCCGTCTCCGAACTGGTCTTCCGCGCCGTTGAGACGCTCGAACGGGCGGCATCTCAAGGCACCGAAGCCATTTTCGCGGAGCAGCAGCGTTTCGTCGAAGATTTCTGGACCCGGGGTGACGTGATAGTCGACGGCGCTCCCCTGCTGCAGCAGGCCGTGCGGTTCAATCTCTTCCAGTTGCTGCAGGTCTCCGCCAGGGTGTGGGGGTACGGGGTCCCGGCCAAGGGTCTGACCGGTCGCGGGTATGAGGGGCACTACTTCTGGGACGCTGAGGTCTATGTGATGCCCTATTTGACGTATGTGGCTCCTCACCTTGCGAAGAATCTGCTGCAGCATCGTTATGAGATGCTGGACAAAGCCAGACAGCGGGCTCGGGAGGTCAACGAGACAGGGGCCCTGTTTCCTTGGCGCACCATCGGCGGTGATGAGGCCTCCGCCTACTGGGCCGCCGGCACCGCCCAGTATCACATCAACGCCGATATCGGCTACGCGCTCGTGCGCTACGTGCGTGCTACGGGAGACACCGACTTCCTCGCCCGGTATGGAGCGGAGATCCTTGTGGAGACCGCCCGCCTCTGGGCCAGTCTGGGTTTCTTCTCCGATCGGAAAGAAGGCCGGTTCGTCATAAACGGAGTCACCGGACCCGATGAGTACAGCGCTCTGGTGGACAACAACACGTTCACCAACCTGATGGCGCAGGAGAACATGCTCCAAGCCGTACGGGCCCTAGAGTGGCTTGAGGAGACAGATCCGGATGCCTACGCGCGTTTGGCGCAGCGCACCGGTCTGGACGAGGCCGAGCCCGCGCTGTGGCGGCGGGCCGCGGATCGCATGTACATCCCGTACGACCAGGAACGCAGTCTATATCTGCAGGATGACGGGTTTCTAGACCTGGAGTCCTGGGATTTCGAAAATACTCCTCCCGAGAATTATCCGCTCCTTCTGCACTATCATCCCTTGGTGCTCTACAGGCATCAGGTCGTGAAGCAGGCTGATGTTGTCTTGGCCACGTTTCTCCTGGGGGACCTGTTCACCCACGAGGATAAGCGGCGTGTGCTTGACTACTACGATCCCCTGACCACCAGCGACTCCTCGCTGTCGGAGTGCATCCAATGCATCATGGCGGCCGAGGTAGGCGATGACCTCCGAACGGCCGAGGAATACTTCATCGACGCGGTGGGCATCGATCTGGCCGATGTGGCCGGCAATGTGCGCGACGGTGTGCACGTGGCTTCAGCCGGAGGGACCTGGATGGCGCTGGTCAATGGGTTCGGCGGCATGCGCGACCGAAACGGATGGCTCTCCTTCCGGCCCCGGCTCCCGCGGCGGATGAACAGGCTTTGCTTCAAGGTACAGGTGAAGGACTCGACTCTGAGAGTGGACATCACCCGGGACGGCGCGGAATACCGATTGGAATCGGGCGACGAGCTCACCATCGGCCACGACGGAGAGACTCTCGTCCTGAAGCGCGGAGAGCCTGTCCGCCGTCCTTTGACCGGATGAAAGCGCGCTGCGCCCGCCTCATCCTCCCGTAGCCGGGGCACCCGTGGCCGGGGCGGTGGTGACACCTTCGATCTCGTCCACCACGACTGCCTTGTCCGATCCACCGGCGGTGTAGGTGCGGATGTGGACGTAGGGCTAAGTACGACCAGCTGTTGCTGAGGCCACTTCTGATCGTAGAGCAGATTGCCACCCACTTCCGTCCTGGTGTGGAAGATCTCCCTCACGAAGTCGGGAGTAACCAGGTAGTCGTCGTAGTTGCCGCCGGTCCATCTCTTGGAGAACTGGGGCACGATGAAGAAGTTCATCCACACAACAGGCGCGCGCACCTCTGTGAAGGCAATCGGTCCTTAGGTGAGGCCTCTCGGAACGTAGACCAGCTTGGGTTCGGTGATCACCCGCTCGGTCGTCTCGGGCCCGAGCTGTAAGTGCACCTCGGCTCCGTATTGCGAGAGGTCGTCCAGGTTGGTCCCGGCGAGGAGGATGAAGTGATCGCGATCGGCGTGATGTGGGACATCCTCCACCGTCATGGGCTGCGTGACACAGTGCCAGTCGAAGGTGAGGTCGTCACCACCCTTGTCGCCCGCGTACCGGACCGCCGGTGAGTGACTCCGGGGTAGGCGCTCTTCACCACGATCTCTTCGGAGAAGTAACCACGGTATTTGGTCCTCTACACGGTATCCTCCTGGTCACGCCTCTCGCGCGGGCAGACCGGATTCGTGCGTCAAGCGTACCACCGCGGTAGCTAGGTTGAAGCGGTGTGTCTCACTCCCACCGGTCGAAGCAGACGATCTCGCTCATGGGCTTACGGGTCTTCGGACGCGGGTCGCCGTCCGGATAGCCCAGCGTCATCAGCTGGATGACCTTGGCCGAATCCGCCGGGACACCCAGCACTTCGCGGACCTGGTCCTGATAGAAGGCGCCGATCCAGCAGGTGCCCAGATCTTCGGCCACAGCCGCCAGGGCCAGGTGTTCCATGGCGATGGCCACATCCACCGGATCGCCCGGGATGTCGCACCGCATCACCCGGTTGGGCATGAGTCCCACGCCCGCAATGACCACCGGCGCTTGAGCGATGAACTGCTGATTGGAGCAGGCGGGCACCAGGCGCCTGCGCACGTCGGCGTCACGCACGACGATGAATCTCCAGGGCTGCCGGTTGGATCCCGAGGGAGCCAGCCGGACCGCCTCCAATATGCGATCGAGTTTGGCCTGCTCGACCGGACGGTCCTGATACGAACGGACCGAATAGCGCGATTCAACGAGTTGCAGAAAGTCCATGCTTACCTCTGACGATAGAATAGGTCGACGATCAGTCCGGCATAGTCTACCGGTCGCTCACGCGGCGGACAATCTTCGGTCCGCGCCATGCATCGGACGGCGCCTCTAGGGGAAATGAGCAGGAATGGCCCTCTGGATGATCATATTGGCAGTCTCGCTTCTCGCTCTCGTGAAGTCGGCGGACCTGTTCACCGAAGGCGCGGAAGAGCTCGGCGTGGTCTTCAAGGTGCCCTCGTTCGTTGTGGGGATCACCATCGTCGCCCTTGGGACCTCATTGCCCGAGCTGGTGAGCGGGATACTCGCCGCGGTCAGGGGTGCCCCAGAGATAGTGGTCGGCAATGCCGTCGGTTCCAACGTGACGAACATCTTCCTGGTGCTTGGAATCGCGGCCATCCTTGGAGGGCGCCTGTTCGTGCACCGAGAGATCGTCAAAGTCGACCTGCCCATGGTGGCCAGTTCAGGCGCTCTCTTGGCCCTCACGGCCCTTGACGGCACGGTGTCCCGTATCGATGGTGTCCTTCTTTTCGCGGGCGCAGTCATCTACGTCACGTACAGCGTGCGGTTATCCAGACCCAGCCCGGCTATGGAGGCTGCCGTCGAGGCTTCGGTTGTGGAAGAAGTAGGCCCGGAGCGCGCTCGCTTCCGGCCGCTCATCCTGGTGAAGCTGATCGGCGGCGCCGTGATCATCTATTTCGCCGCCGAGTACACCATCAGATCGGCCGTGGAGATATCCACGCTCCTCGATATCGGGTCCGACATAATCGCCATATCGGCCGTGGCCTTGGGGACCTCACTGCCCGAACTCTTCGTGAGTGCGGTTGCCGCCCGACGGGGAAAGCTGGACATCGCCATCGGAAACGTTCTTGGTTCGAACGTGTTCAATGCGTTCGCGGTGGCAGGCATCCCGGCGATCATCGCTCCTTTGCCGGTGAGCAACACCATACTGACCATCGGTCTGCCGTTTATGGGAGTGGCGACGGTGCTCTACTTCTTCATGGCTCAGGATCGGGAAGTGACGCGTTGGGAGGGGATGCCGCTGGTGCTCTTCTACATCCTGTTCTTGGGCAAGCTGTTCGGTTTGTTGTAGCTGTGAGAACCTTGGACCACGAGGAGATTATGAGAAGACCGTTCTTCATAACTGTCATCGCTCTCGTTTGCATCGTCGGTACCCTGACGTCCGGTTGTTCGACGGCCGCCCCGCCCGCCGAGCTCGGCGCCGACAACCAAGCCGGATCCCTGGAGTCGAACGACGCCGTTTTTGCCCGTGCTTTCGAGGACCAGGCGCACAACCTGTGGGTCCAGGGAGAGGGGACGGTGTCGAGACTACTGACCGACGACGATGACGGCGACAGGCATCAGAGGTTCATCGTCACCTTGGATTCCGGACAGACCCTTCTGATGACTCACAACATCGATATCGCACCCCGATTGGATTCCCTGCAGGTCGGGGACACGATCTCTTTTAGGGGTGAATACGAGTGGAATGACGAAGGCGGCGTGGTCCACTGGACACACCACGACCCGAGTGGGGGTATCCCCGGTGGATGGATCGAGCATCACGACCGGGTGTACAGGTGAGAGGGTAAGATCGTGCTTCCTCGACCGGCCGACCGGTCGACCGGCCGGCCGTCGCCCCGCCGGCGGAGAGCTCTCTGAGTCCGTCTTCTATCGCTTTTCGTAGATCTGACCCCGGATCTCACCCTCCGGGTTCAGCGTCGTCCCCACGTTGACGTATGCTTGGCCGCTCTGGAGGAGAACGGCGAGATCGGCGAGAGTCTTGCCGGTGAGCGATCCGATGAGGACAGAAGCATTGAAGTTGCCTTGGGCAAGTACGCCGCTAACGGGACCGATAACGGTCGGACCGGGGTAGAGGATAAGCACTCCGCGGCCGTTGGCGCCCGGTCTCCCTTCGTGTACGCGGGAGGCTATCACGTCGCTGATGTCGGCCAGCGTCAGCTTGAAGAACGCTCTGCTGCCGTCGGCCTCGATTACGAAGGTGGCGGAACCTGTGGCCGGTGTGTCGACGCCGGGTACGACCTCCGCGCCCGAGAGCACCGCTGCGAAGGTGGTGGCTTTTTCCGTCGTGGCGGGGGTTGATGCTGCCGGGGGACTACCGGCATCCTCGGGTTCGCCGGGACCGGTAGAGGCGGTCGAGGATATCGCGTCGGCAGAGTCTGTGACCACGGAATCCGTGGTCACAGAGGTCGCGGTGGCATCGGTGGGGCCGGGTAAGCCGGTGACAGGGGCCTCATTCGCACAGCCGTAGACGAGTAGCGTGACGGCCGGTATGAGTGCAACCATTAGAACTTGCCGCAGAGTCTTTTTCATAGGGCCTCAGCCTCCAGCTTAGACGCCCTCCGAAAGCGTGTGCTCAGGTATTCATCTTGGGCCGGTAGTTCTCCTGCCTTCTAGAGTGCGGAGCCGGCTCCCAACGCAGCCCGGACGGCCTCCTGGCGGTAGAAGAAGATGCGCTCCAACTGGCGCCTGACAAGGAAATGTGCCACGTCGCCCCACGGAGAAAGCGGCAGGCGATAGCGGACGCAGTCATCGATCCGCGTGCCTGCCGTGGTCTCCCTGAAGGTGTGGGTGTGCTCCCAAAGGGCGTACGGTCCTCGCAGTTGGACATCGACAAAGCGGTGAGGCGGGTTCCAGAGCGCTATCTCCGTTCGCCAGCGGAAGGGCGCCCCAAAAAGGCTCAGGCGATATTCCAAAAGGGTTCCCTTTCTCATCTCGACGGGTAGCGGAGTGAGGATTTCGAAGCGCAGTTCGGGAGGCGTGATCCGCTCGAGGTTCTCGGCGGCCGCGAAGAAGGGAAACACGTCTTCGATGGATCGCGGCAGTTCGAGCGAGGTCTGCAAGACGTGGTCTCGTGGATGACCGACGTACCGGCCGCCGTTTCGTACCATGCGATTGTCCTTTTCGTGAGCGACTCCGGGAATCCCCTGGGATCCGAATGCAGATTGTACGCTTACCGCGTCCCGGGCGCGGCAAGCTAGGGTGATTTTCGACGCAGCCTCGGTGTCGGGTTGAGGTGATCGGCCGCGTTAGGTTACTGGGAGGGGCGGCCTTTGCGGGCATTGACCACCTTGCGCGAGCCGGGTTGTTCCAGGTCGAGAAGAGAGCGCCTCTTCTCTTTGTACTCAGTCTCGGTGACGAAGCCCCACTCCCGCAGGGTTTCGATGGATCTGAGTCTCTCCTTGACTGTCTCCAGCGTCCTTTCCAGAGGGTCTTGGGAGCGAAGTCGTTGGAGTTCGGCGGCGAGGGCGGCGCGTGTCTCGAGTTGGCGCCGGGCGAAGTCACAGGTGACGACGCCCAGGATGAGGACCGTGGCCACGGCAAGACTCACATACCAGGGTACGCCGGATTCAGCAACAGCCGCCCAGATGATCCACCCGACACAGGCCAGCAGCTGGATCAGGCCTGCGATGAAGACTAAAATTACGCCGATCTCCGGCCTCTCTCCCTTGCTGAAGATCCAAGAGACCAAGGCTCCCCGGGGCAAGACGCAATTCCTCCACCGGGTGATGTGAGAGGGGGCGCTCGTGATCAGATGTAAGCCCCCCAAAGAGGCACCTCCCGTCGTAACGTGTCCGTTCTGTTCTAATACAGCATCGTCCTTTCGCTGGGTCTTCTTTAGGAGGTCGGCTGGATGTCGACCGGACGTCGAACTAAGGGCTCGAGGGCACGGGGGTACGGGGGGGTACGGCCGCCCGGGGCGGCGCTTCTCACAACCATCTGGCCGTGAAACGGGCCACCCCCGAAGGCGAGCTGGTACAGATCTGGTCCATAGGCTCGAGCGACGATTGGCTCTGTGGCGACGGGCCCGGCCCCTCGCTCCGCTCCGCTGGTCGCGAGCCGGTAAGGGGCTGTTACACTTGATGTCTGGGCCGGGGCCTGAGGTCGGCCTTTTGCGGCCGAGCCTTCGTGAAAACCTGAGGTGAGGGGTCGACCCAGTACCACCTCATCTCGCTCAAGGAGACGCTATGGGTGAGTCACAGATGATCCGCTGGGAGTATACGTATCTCAATGTGTACGGACTGAGTCCACAGAGGATGATCGCAGAGCTGAACACTTTGGGCAGCGAGGGCTGGGAGGCCATCGCCATGAATGAACTGGAGGGCACCCCAAGCGCCTTCTACTTCAAACGGCCGCTTGCAGAGTCCGAACCGAGCGTCGGATAGGGCCACCAAGTAGTCTGGCACTCTCCAACTGGGTGAGCGGCCTGGAGGTGCTGCGGCCGGTATGGTCCCGATCATCGTCGGAGTTGTAGCGCTGGCCAACCGTCAGATGTCAGAAGAACAGAGGGTACCGTAGCGCCGATCACCAGGTCAGCGACGAGTCCAGACCTGAGCGGAGGTTGGCCTTCTGCGCTTGGTGAGGTGGGTGGTGATGTCGCAGACTGAGGGAGTCCTGATCGACCACGGCGCTCATACTGCGCCAGAGACACACGTCCTGTTTGAGGTATCTGGCTTTGATCTCGTCTGAGCATTCGCTGGCCACCGGGCATGAGGCGCACAGGGGATGTGTATGCTGATGCTCCGTCTTCACCACTCGCCTGTTCTCGACGATGCGTTGGTTGGCCTCTCGCAGGAGGTCTTTTAGGTCTGCTTGGATCCTCACCTGGAACTCGGGCATCTCGTCGGGCTCTTCGTACACGAAAATCCCGTCTCGCCATTGGACCAATTCGAACAACCAGTCAGAGGCCTGCTTGCGCACGATCTCCCGGATTCTGGCCTCCGTTGTGAAGCCCTTCGCGACTAGACGCTGCCCTAGCGGCTTGGCTTCCTTGTCCTCATGAGTGAAGGAAGAGTCGTCGGCCAAAGCCTCTGCCAACTGGCGTTCGTTGAGATACCCTGCCCGCAGGAGACGCATGCCGAGCTTCTCGTCGTTCAGCGGTAGCGAGATACCCTCGACGCGGCCGTTGATCAAGTAGATGTACCCGTACTCCTCGGAGCTGCGGATCTCAAGTACACCTGTAGCGCCTGTGTGGGCGAGCAGTTGAAGCACATGCGCCAGTCTGAACTTCCGGATGGAGCCTTCGAGTAGCACCTTGATCTCTCCGTGGGACGTCGGTCATCCAAGCCTCGTATCGGCACTCTCCGTCAAAGACTTGACCCTGAGCGGCTACCACCAGGGATGGCAAGAACGGTCGGAGACATTGCCGGTAATCGTGTGGCGTTCTTCACTTCGAGACGGAATGATTGACCGGCTATGGGGTGTTCCCGCCCGTTGTGCGAACATATCGACAGTCGATGAGTGCTCTGAAGTCGCCGAGCTCCGAAGTCGCCGAAGAGATATTAGGAGCGTCGCGGTTGCGGGGCGTGGCGATCACCCTTCAACTCGAGTAGGGAGTTGAGCATATGGACCGGAGAGAAGAGAACAGGGTGGTGAGGACAATATGCCAGGAGTGCCGCGCGGCCTGTCCCATCCTGGTACATGTTGAGGATGGCAGGGCGGTACGGCTGGAGGGCGCCCCGGATCCCAGTGGGGCCGCGGGGAAGCTGTGCGCCAGAGCCTCCGCCTGCCTGGAACGTCTCTACTCTCCCACCAGGCTCACGTACCCGCTGAAACGAGTGGGCGACCGGGGTGGAGGGGAATGGGAGCGCATCTCGTGGGAGGAAGCGCTCGACACAGTGGCCGGGAAGCTGGCCGGTGCAAGGGATCGATATGGAGCCGAGTCGGTGTGCCTGGCGAAAGGGATCTACGGCAGGAAAGCCGACTATGTCTCGCGCCTCGGCAACGTGTTCGGCACTCCCAACGTGACCAGTATCGATAACACCTGCTACATCCCAAGCGCATCGGCACGTTTGATGACGTACGGCTTCGACGGGGCTCCCGACCTGGCCGGCGGCCCTGAATGCGTTCTTTGCTGGGGCAACAGCGCTGATCCACCGCTCCAAGAGGGAGCCAAGCTGATCGTGGTGAACGTGCTCAAGACCTCGGCGGCAGAGCGGGCGGACATATGGTTGCGTCCCCGGCCGGGGACCGACCTCGCCCTTGCGCTGGGGATGCTGAACGTGATCATCGGTGAGAGCCTCTACGATCAGGAGTTCGTGGATCTGTGGACCACCGGCTTCGAGCGGCTGGAACGGCATGTAGAAGAGTATCCACCGGAGAGAGTCGCCGAGATCACTTGGGTGTCGGCGGAGAAGATCACGGCTGCGGCAAGGTTGTTCGCCGGTAGTCATCCGGGCTGTCTGTGGAACGGCAACGCCAGCGAAGACACATACAACAGCACGCAGTGTGCTCGGGCATTCGCGATCATCCAGGCCATCTGCGGTGCGCTGGACGTGCCGGGCGGTACCGTCCATACGGAGGGGGCGATTCTTGGCGAGGGTGGCAACAGGGACATCCTGCGCCACCTGCTCCCGCCGGAGCAGGAGCGGAAGAAGCTGGGCGCCGACCAGGGTTACTTCCCTCCCCACCAACTGTGGGATCAGATCGTGTGGAAGCCGGTGGAGATCCGTCCGCAGCATGTGCTGACGGCCATTCTGGAAGAGAAGGCCTATGCGGTTCGGGCCCTGGGGATCTTCGGGAGCAATCCGCTCATAACTTGGAGCAACTCGCGGAGGGTGGAGAAGGCTCTGAGAAGGGTCGAATTTTCGTTCGTGGTCGAGCTGGTGATGACGCCTACGGCGGCCCTTGCCGATATCGTGTTGCCGGCCGCTTCGTATCTTGAGACGGATGCCGTCCTGGTCGCCCGTAAGGCCACGGGGGCGGTGTGCTTGGAGCCCCAAGTGGAGGTGGTCCGAACCGGCGAATGCCGTTCCGATCTCGAGATCATCAGTTCGCTTGCCCACCGGTTGGGCCTGGGGGAGTATTTCGCCTCGGATCTGCACGGGCTGCTGGACGACTATCTTCGGCCCATGGGGCTCACCTTCGACGAACTGCGGCGCCGCCCCGGTCTCGTTTCTTCGACGCTGAGGTATCGCAAGTATCTGGAGAGAGGTTTCAACACCCCATCAGGCAAGGTGGAACTCTATTCAAGTCTGTGCGAGCGCTGGGGATACGAACCGCTGCCCGTTTACCATGAGCCCGAAGAGACGCCCATCAGCGCGCCGGAGATGCTCAAGGAGTACCCGCTCGTTTTGACCAGCACGCACGAAGCGGAGTACGTGCATTCGCAGGATCGGTATCTGCAGGAGATCCGCAGGAAGAAACCTGAACCGCTCGTGAGTATCCATCCGGAGACGGCCGCCGGTCTGGGCATCGAAGAGGGCGACCTTGTGTATGTGGAGAACAGGCGGGGCCGGATCACACAGAAGGCGACCCTCGATGCGGGTATCGACCCTAGGGTGGTCAGTGTCGGCTACGGATGGTGGTTCCCGGAGAGGGGAGAGAGTGGGATGTTCGGTTGGGATGAGGCCAACCTCAACGTCCTGACGGACGATGCTCCGCCCTATAGTCCCGAGATGGGTTCTCCGAAGATGAGGGGCTTTCTCTGCAGGGTCTACAAGACCCAGTGACGCCGAGATCGGCGTCGTGGATCGATCTGGGTGGTTGCGCGGTCCCTTGGAGCGGGTATGTAAGAGAAGGAAGGCGAAGCTGTGGAACCCATGGGAGGTGCGCATGGCCAAGACAACCAAATCTGAAAAGAAGAAGTGGGATGATCTCACGCTTGTTCAGCAGATCGGCATCGTGGTGGTTGCCGCGGTGCAGATCGGCTTGCTGGTGGCGGCCCTGTGGGATCTGGTCCACCGCAGCCCGGATGAGGTGCGTGGGGAGCGCCGGCTGTGGGCGGGCCTGGTTTTCATCAACTGGGTGGGACCCATAGCTTACTTCACAGTAGGGAGGAAGGGCTTCCTCGGTCGCATGCAGGGTCGGTGCTCCGGGATCCTTGGCAGCGGGACCCAACCGGAGGAAGGCGAAACGGTCTCGCTTTGATGGGCGACTGCGCCGTGGACCCGTAACGCGCTCGGGCAGACTGCGCGAGGATGCGCGCCGAAATCGTACGGCTACGGTGCGTATGGCTAGCGTGCAACCAGGCGTCAGAAGATTGGACGTACGACGGTTATCATGGGCACGACCGGGTGGTCATCGACATGGGTTGCTTTGCGTCTGGGACGACCGTCAATCCTCGGTGTGCGGTTCGTACGTCCTCTCGTGAGTCTCGATGGCGTCGTCTATCTCGAAGGGCTTAAGAGGCTCGATCGGCAGGCCCCAGATAGCCATGCCGGCCTTTATGGCCTTGACGTTGCCCACCTCTATGCGTGCTTTCCAGTCTTCGTATTCATAGTCGGCCAGAGTGGCCGGTACATCCCGATCGAGGTCCTCGTTGGAGCGGGGCTCATTGCCTACTGCGCGATCCCACTCGTGCATGATCTCGTACGCGTCCATGTTTCCTCCGTGGGGGGTTCTCACTTTGGCAAGTACAGTACCCAATGATAAACACTCTTGCACCCGGAGGACCCGGCAAGAGCACTCGTGCGTCCGAAGGCTCTGGTAATGTAGCGCTGATGAAGGAATCAACAGGACCTACAACCACTACCGGACGTGTCGTCCGGGGTGCGCTTAAAGGGATCAGACCGACGACGGTGATGGGCAAGATCGCCGTGGCTCTGGGCGCTGAGATCGGCGGAGCTATGGGTGACATGGCTCAGCGGGCTTTTGCCGGCGACGGCCGGAGGAAGGCTATGTCCGAGGCAGGAGTTGGGAGCGAGGATCGTCGTGCCGGTGCGGAGAGAAGCGGTGGGGGCACGTGGTCCGACGATCTATTGCGGCGTGCGCGACGGGCAGAGTACGCCGCAGATGCCCTGCGCGAGCAACGCGAGGCCGGTCGTCGTGCAGAGGAGGCCTATCGCAGAGCCTACGAGGCGAAGCTGCGGAACAAGCAGGCCGGGGAAGCGGGCGGGCGGTCGTCGGAGCGGCCTCGCACGGCCGGTCGTGCGGGAAGTGACACGGGTGGTCCCAAGGGACCCCGCATCTACCGGTACAAGGGCAGAGCGGTCGCCGACTACTACGCGGTCTTGGGAGTGGGCCCAAAAGCCGGTGCACCCGTTATCGATAAAGCGTACAGGACGCTCATGAAGGTGAATCATCCCGACCAGGGCGGCGACGCCCGTAAGGCGCAGATGATCAACGAAGCATATACGGTACTCCGCAATCCAGAGTCTCGGCAGAGCTACGATCGTGAGAACGGTCTCTGACCTGCAAGACCCTCAGCGGTTCTGCCGGTACTTGTAGTAAGCACCGGCGGCGAAGACCGCCCCGGCGCCCGCGATCAGCAGGCCGGAGGTGTCGCCCCGCATGTACTCGCGTAGGCCCAGTATCAGCATGGCCACGCCGATTAAACCGACCATGAACACACGCTGTCTTGAGTAGATGGGACGGAGCCCCGGTATCCTACTCCCCGATTCTTCGGGAGAGGACTGTTTAAGAGTGCTGTCGGGATCGCCGGCGTCACCGTCGGTGTCTGTCGGTCGTGCTGAGTCTCGCGAGCGCCCGGCTGGTGTGATGTTCCGGGTCTCCAAGACGCTCACTTCTCCCTCTGGTTTTGTCGGTCTTTGCCCCACTCCACGGGAGTGGAACTCGCTTCTCAGTCGCTGCCAGGTCAGAGCGCGGGTGGAAAGGAGATTGTCCGCCCGGAAAAGCCGTCCGGCCAGAAGCACGAAAAGATAAGCCAACACGCCGATCACAACCGCTCCGGCCACTAATTGCCACCAGGGCACGGAGGTAGCTCCCAGCCTACTCACCATGGCTACAGGTGATGTGAGCGGGAATAGACTGAGAGTGGTCGCTAACGCACCATTGGGTGCTTCGGCGAAGGTGCTACTCAACAGGAGCGGGGCGGCCAGAGGAATGATGGCAATGAACACGAATTGGCCGGCGTCCCGGGCGCTGGGGGCCAGCACGCTAAGTATCGAGTAGATGGAGGCGTAGAGCAGGTATCCCAAGAGGAAGTAGACGATCGTCCAGGGAAGTAAGAGGGCCAGCAAATCGGCGCTCATGCTCACATCGAGAGTAAAAATGCCTCCCCCATAGCGAAATGCGGCGAAGATCACCGCCAACCAGATGATCACTTGGAGCAAGCCGACGACGGAAAGACCGATGATCTTTCCCATCAGCAGATCCCTCGGTCTCAGGCTGACCAGCAGTACCTCGGCGGTGCGGTTCTCCTTCTCCCTCGAGACGCTCTGCAGCATGAAGCCACTGGTCATTGCCAGTGCGAAGTAGAGCACGAACATCAGCAGATAGGGGAGGACGAAGCCTGTTTCGCGGTCCGCCGAGGCGGCAGACCCGATGGGCTGCAGCGACCGGGACTCAAGTCTCGCAACAGGATTCAGCAGGAGTCCGGCCACCGTGTCGTTGCCCGTGATGCCCGTGTTCAGAATGTAAGTGAGCAAGTCTCTGTGCTCCAGTGAGCGAAGTGGCTGATAACGAGCCTGGACGACCGTCAGACGGCCTGACGTCAGATAGTCTTCGGAAATCAGATAGTAGCGATCGATAATGCCGGAACTTAGCTCAGTCTTAGCCTGAGCTTCATCGTCGTACGAGCGTACCAGATCCGGCGATAGGCCTGCGGGGGAGGTCTTCAGCACCCGCCCTGGGTCGACGTAGCCGATGGGCTGAGACTGCTCGCTGGGATCGGGGACGAATACCCCATCGTCGCCTCCCGCGTCCATGAAGATCTGGGGGACGAAGGCCAGCAGAAGTACGACGGCGGGCAGGATGAAGGTCGTCAGCCAGAAGCTCCGACGCCCCAGTGTGGTCTGGACCTCGTACTTGGCCGTGAGCCACATCTCTCTCACGTCAGAGTCACCCTTTGGCGCGGATAGCGTCGATGAGACTGCGCATAGTCATACGGTTGCCGTAGCGAAGCATGCCGAGGCGAAATACCCGAGGCGCCGCCCAGAGACCGGCTCCGGCACATAGAGCGAGAATCGCCCAGCCTGCAATGAGCTGCCAAAGAGGGATGGCCGTTGCGCTCCAACGGATGGCGATGGTGAGAAGCGATGTCGTCGGGAACAGTGTAAGGGCCACCATAACGGGTCCGTCGGGGCTGCTGCCCAAGAGCGAGGAGAAGAACAGGGGAATGATGAAGATGAAGATGAGAATGCTCACCAACTGCTGGCCCTGTCGCAGGTCGGCCACCGCCACCCCCAAGGTGACCACTAAGGCTACAGCCAAGGTGAAGAGAGGTACAAAATAGACGACCAGAACGAGTATAAGGCTCCAGGGAAGGTTCATTCCCGCGAGGGGTCCGAGGAACCTGGAAGCGATCACCATACCGATTGCCACTACTACCGCCCACAGGGCCACCTGGGAGAGCGCCACGCCGGCCAGCCCCAAAGCCTTGCCGGTGATGAACTCCCGTGGAGAGACGGATGTGGTTATCACCTCAATAGTCCGGTTCTCCTTTTCGTCGGTGACCGCCTGCATCAGGTAGCCGGACGCATTCATCAACGCAAAGGACAAGAAGAGTCCCAGGGCGAAGGGGAGGATGAGGTTCACCAGACCGGGGGAGTCCGTTTCGCGGCTCCCGTCCGCAGTGCGGACCACCAGGTTCGCAGGGCCTTCCAGGACCCGTATAGCTACCTCTGGGGTGAACGTGCGGGCCAGGTTGGCCCGCAGGAAGTCTTCGAAGTCGTCGCGCAGGGTCTCACCTGGGAGGCGGTCCCGATAGAGCAGTTCGATGTCGCCGGAGGTGGCGTAGTCGGGGGCGATGACGTAGAAGGCGCGGATCTCTTGGGTCTCCAGGGCGGACGCAGCCTCGGCGACGGTCGGATAGGACTGGAACCCTGGGTCTTCGGTGTTCGCGGCGACTACACCGCTCTGGTCTACGTAGCCAAGGCTATCGGCATCTCCACCGGTGGAGGAGGTGAGGATGCTCACGGCCATCATGGCCACGATCAGTAGCGGCAGTCCGAAGGTGGCGATCAGAAAACTCCGCCTTCGGACGTTCCGGAGGTACTCCTGGCGGGCTATCAGCACTAACTTGCTCATGCCGTCGCTAACGGTCCCCCAGATCATCGCGGGAGACGTCTTTCGATCTCCGCGGCTTCGAGGGCGCTGGCCGGTCCGGAGTTTGGGCGCGGGGGACGCCCGGCCGCTCACGATCGGCGGTCTGCGGGCGGCCGTTTCCCGTCACCACGCTGACGAAGATGTCATCGAGCGAAGGTTCGGCCCTCTCGAAGCGGTCGACTCGCACTCCGGGACGGGCCGCCAGCGTTCTCAGTACTTCCTGTGGATCGGCGTCGCCCGTCAGAGACAAGCGCCAAGCCCCTTCTTCGCGACGAACCTCCAGGACCTGTGGAAGGTTTGAGAAATCCCCCTCGCCTTCCAGTACCAGGGCGTTCGCGGCAAAATCCCGCTTGATCTCGTTAACCGGCCCGTAGAGGACCGTCCGCCCCCTATCGATGAGGACGATCCGATGGCAAAGAGCTTCAACCTGGTACATCTGATGGGTGGACATGATGACCGCCTTACCGGTCTGCACCTGCTCCAAGATGACGTCCTTGACCAACCGGGTGTTGACCGGGTCGAGGCCCGCGAAGGGTTCGTCCACAACGATGAGGTCGGGTTCATGGACGAGGGTGGCGATCAGTTGGGCCTTCTGCTGCATGCCCTTGCTGAGTTCCTGGACCTTCTTGTGCCGGTGCTCGTAGAGGTCCATCCGTTCCAACCAGGAGTTCAGACGGTTCTTGGCATCGCCCTCGCTCATACCCTTGAGTGTGGCCAGGAAGACGAGGACGTTCTCGAGAGCGATGTCCTTGTAGAGACCGCGTTCCTCGGGTAGATACCCGACGCGATCCTTGGAGGCGCGGTCCGGAGTGGAGCCGAGGATCTCCACTCTGCCGGAGTCGGGCTTGAAGATGTCGAGCATGATCCGGATGGTGGTGGTCTTGCCTGCACCGTTGGGACCAAGGAGTCCGAACACCTCGCCCGGAAGGACCTCGAACGAGACGTCCTCCACAGCACGAGTCTGGCCGAAAGACTTGTTTAGGTGCTCCACCGTCACCAACGGCATCGACATACTAGTTCCACCTCCTTGGTGCGCACGAGAATGGCGCCCGGCGCCATACTCGATGCCTGCGAGATCGACGTCCGGCTCCGTGGCGAGGCCTCCGGGACTCTGTCCGAGCTCCATGCAAGTATAGACGGGCAAGTGGATATGGGTCGCGGCAGGCAAGTGGGTGTGGTTCGTGGCCAGGGATGGCCTCAAGGGTAGCATCCGCCTGCGCCGGGCCGCTCCGGCGGTGTTTCGAGAGGGGTCTCGCGCACGGAGAGGTGTAGCTGCAGGCCGCTTTGGTCGATAATGGGGCTGTCATTAACGCAAGGAGTTGTTGTGTCCCACGGGAGTCACCATGTCTGACGTATCGTTGAGCCCCGCCGGCGAAGTCTTCCCGCTACCGGGCCCAGAGGAGTACGCCCGGGAGCTGGAGCGCGTGAAGAGTCTGGCCGCCGTTGCGAGGACGGAGGGCAAAGAGATCGTGGTGGTCATGGGCGTGGGCTTCGTGGGAGCGGTCATGGCCGCCATCATCGCCGACGCCGAGGACGACACGGGCCGGCCGACCAAGTTCGTCATCGGCTGCCAACGCCCCAGCACACGCAGCTTCTGGAAGATCCCCCTGCTCAACCGGGGCGTCTCCCCGGTCAAGGCCGAGGACCCCGAAGTGGACGGCGTCATATCCCGCTGTGTTCTAGAAAAGAAGACACTGGTGGCGACCTACAACAGCGATTGTCTCGGCCTGGCGGATTGCGTGGTGGTGGACGTCCAGTGCGATTACACCAAGAACAGCCTGGGCGACATGCGGAGCGGCGAGGTGGAGATGGCCGCCTTGGAGGCCACCATGCGCACCATCGGCGAGAAGGTCCGGCCCGATTGTCTGGTGATGATCGAGACGACCGTCGCTCCCGGTACCACCGAGTTTGTGGCTTATCCAATCATGAAGAAGGCCTTCCAGGCTCGGGGCGTCGACTCGGCACCGGTGCTCGCTCACAGTTACGAACGGGTCATGCCCGGGCGGCAGTACGTGGCCTCTATCAGGGATTTCTGGCGGGTCTGTTCAGGGTGCAACGAGGAGGCGACTGCTCGGGTGGTCAAGTTTCTAAACGAGGTGCTGAACACCGAGGACTACCCGCTCACCGTCATGGACCGTCCCATCGAGAGTGAGACCACCAAGATCGTGGAGAATTCCTACCGGGCCACCATCCTCGCCTTCCTGGATGAATGGAGTATCTTCGCCGAGCGCAACGGTGTGGATCTCACCAAGGTCATCCAAGCGATAAGGGTGCGCCCCACTCACAGCAACATCATCTTCCCGGGACCGGGGATCGGCGGCTACTGCCTGCCCAAGGACGGGGGCCTGGGATTCTGGGCCTACAAACACATCCTGGGTTTCGAGGATGACATCTTCCATATCACCACCGCCGCCATCGACATCAACGACACACGTAGCCTGCACGTGGCCGAGCTCACTCGGGACGCCTTGCGCAACATGGGCCGCTACATCGCCGGAGCGCGGGTGCTTCTCTGTGGCGCCAGCTACCGGGAGGACGTGGGCGACACCCGCTATAGCGGCTCGGAACTCGTGGTGCGCAAGCTGGCCGAGATGGGCGCCGATATGAGCGTCCACGATCCCTATGTCGACCACTGGTACGAGATCGAGACGCCCGATACCTACCCGTCCAGCGGGAACTCGCTGGCCCGCTTCTTCCGAAACCAGCAGGAACTTCCGGGTCTCCGGGTGCAGAAGGATCTGGCCGCTTCCCTAAACGGCGTGGAAGCGGTGGTATTCGCGGTGCGCCACTCGTCTTACCTGGATTTGGATCCGGACCAGGTGGTGGAGTGGGTGGGTTCCGCGACGGCGGTGATCGACTGCTTCGGTATCCTCGACGATGCCAAGATCCGCCGGTATTTCGAATTGGGGTGCGAGGTCAAAGCTCTGGGACGGGGACACATCCAGCGGATCAAGGATGAGGTGCGCAAAAGACTCTGACCCGAGAAAAACCTCGGGTTTCCAAGTATAGTGCGCTCATGGCCAATGTCTTCAGTCGTCTTTTCTACGGGTGGTATGTAGTCGCTGCCGCCTTCGCCCTCCTCTTCTTCACCGGGGCCACGCAGGCCGTCATCGGAGTGATGATCAAGCCCATGTCGGCGGAATTCGGATGGAGCCGTAGCGCGACGACTTCCGCAATCTTCCTCAACATGGCCGTGTATGCCGTTTCGGTGATAGTCACGGGAAGGTTGTACGATCGTTATGGCCCCAAGTGGGTGATCGCCGGTTCGACTCTGCTCTTCTCGCTTGGCTTCGCGCTCATGGCGACCATGGATTCCCTTTGGACCTTCTTCTTGTTCTACGGACTGATCGCGGCAACGGGGTTGGGGGGTATCACGATCCCCATGTTCGGTTCCATCGTGGGCAAATGGTTCGAGGCGCGCCGAGGATCGGTTATCAGTCTCGCCTTCGCGGGTTACTGCGTGGGGCAGTTCATTCTCATCCCCATCTACTCGGATCTCATACTGACGGCCGGCTGGCGGGTCGCGTGCCTGTGGATCGCGGGCCTTTGTGGCGTGGTGGGGCTGGTCGTAGCCCTCGGGGTTGTCCGAGGCGATCCGGACAGATTCGGGCTGCGTCCCTACGGATCGGGGGAGCCGCAGGCCAAGCTCAGCGAGATCGAGCCATCTCCGGCAGCACGGGCGCGTGCAGTCCGGACGCGGGACCTCACCCTGGCCGAGGCCATGCGCACCCGCTCTCTGTGGCTCTACACCATCGTCATGTTCGTTTGCGGTGGCGGAGATCATCTTGTGTCGACTCACCTCGTGCCCATGGTGACCGATTACGGTATCTCGGCCGATATCGCCGCCGACATGTTGGCCTGGCTCGGTCTACTCAGTCTGGCCGGGATATTGCTGGCAGGGCCTGCAGTGGATGCCATCGGCAACAAGCTCCCCATCGCCATAACCTTCGTGGTCAGGGTTGCGCTCTTCGTAATGGTGCTGGCGGTGAAGGGGACGGTATCGTTCTGGATCTACGCGACGGTCTTCGGCGTAACCCTGCTCATCACGGCCGTCTTGACACCTACGCTTGTCAGTGCTCTTTACGGCGTTACACATATCGGTTTCATCTCTGGGTTCATCACCACCGTACACATGCTGGGATCAGGCTCCTGGTCGTATCTGGGTGGAGTCATCTTCGACAAGACCGGTGACTACGATCTGGCCTTCATCATCTCGGCAGGGCTGGCCGCGTTGGCCGTTCTCTGCACACTATTCATCCGCGAGGAGCGTCATGAACCTCCAAGCGGTACCTCGGCGGCCCTTGTGTCGCCGGCTCGACCGGCGGGATGATCCGGGCAAGGTCCGAACTCGCCCACTCCTGGCAGGTCACCCGGCTGGAAGCGGCGACCACGCAATCACGTCTGGCCTCCGAGGTGGTGCTGCGGCCGTTGCCGGCAGAGGGTTCCGGGAGCCCGCGCTTCGCGGCGGGCGTCGACGTCTCGTACAGCAGAGACGGCTCCCGTGCCTGGGCGACGGCGGTGGTGATGGACCGCCGCTTTCGGGTTGTTGCCACCAGCGTGGTGGAGGGCGAACCTGACGGTCCTTACGCTCCGGGGTACCTGGCATTTCGGGAGGGGCGGTTGACGTTGCAGGCGCTGGCCGGCCTGGAGGTGGAGCCCGACCTGATATTTCTGGACGGCCACGGTGTGGTCCACGAACGGGGGTTGGGGCCGGCCTCGCACATAGGGGTCCTGCTTGGTCTTCCGACGATAGGCGTGCCCAAGACGCCTTTCCACTCCATCGATCACCAACCCGGCCCGGCCCGCGGAGACTACTACGTGCTCACCAAGGAGTGGGGGGCGCAGGGTGGTTCGATCCGGCTCAAAGCCCGCGTCAAGCCCGTGTACGTGTCACCGGGGAATCTGGTCGATCTGCCGAGTGCGCTGGCGCTCGCTCTGGTCTGGTCGAGCGGGCGGCACCGAGTCCCTGAGCCTCTATCGGTGGCTCACACGCTCTCTCTGGAGGCCCGGAACAAGGCCGGTTGAGGACTCCTTGACCTGCGCATCCCAGGGTGTTCACGTGTGTCCCAAGGGCTCCCGTGCGGCCTTGCCTTGTACCGGGCCGTTGAGTGCGCCTGGACAGCCGCTGCTCCGGGCTACTCTCCCGGTGGACAAGGCCATCCCGGAAACTCGCGCCCGTTGCGGCCCGTCCTAGCCCTCATCTAGGACAGGGAGGTCCGTCATGAGTCCGGTCGTGCGTTGTGCAAAGCGTTTTGTCCCGCTGATCCTGGCGGCGCTGCTGGCGGTGTTCGTCCTGGGGTGTGAGGAGTCACCTCCCGTCACTACCGGATCCGCTATCGGTGGGGCAGCCTTCCAAATCTACGAAGATGTCGACGGCTATATGGCTCTCATACCCAAGGTGCTACGGGCGGGCGAGGAGACCTCTATCTCGTTCACTCTGACCAACGGGGATCAGCCGGCCCGCAGCCTGGTGAACGTCGAGGTCCTCGATGAGGGCAAAGTCCTCGTCTCCCGTTCATCCGAGGTCATCGGTACCGGCACGGTGACCCTCGACCTACCGGCGGTCACTCCGGGCGAGTACCAGGTTCGAGTGGTAGGGCAGGGTTTCGACGAGACCACTCCCGTCCAGATCCAGGCCGGCACCCTTCTCTTCCTGGAGACCGACAAGCCCATCTACAAGCCAGGGCAGAAGGTCATGATGCGGCTGGTGGCTCTGAATTCGGAACTGAGACCCGTGCAGACACAGGCATTGGTGGAGGTGCGGGACGCCAAAGGCATCAAGATCTTCAAGCAGATGATGGCCACCGATGAGTACGGCACCAGTACCGCCGAGCTCCCCCTATCTACCGAGCCTAACCTGGGAGTGTGGAAAGTGTCGGCGGCAGCGGGCGCCTCCTCCACCGAACTGGACGTACGCGTTGAGAAATACGTACTTCCCAAATACGAGGTCGAGGCGGAGTTGACCAAGGACTGGTTCCTCGTCGACGAGCCCATCACCGGACATGTGACCTCGAAGTACAGCTACGGTCGCGAAGTCTCGGGGGAACTCAAGGTGACGGCCTACCGTTACGTCGGCGAATGGGAAGAGTACGCCACCTATGCGGCTCCGATCGACGGCGCGGGAGAGTTCACCGTCGAAGCGGCCGGCTACGTGGCCGGAGTTCCGGGAGCCGGGGGTCTGGGGAACGTCAGGCTCGACATCGCGGTGACGGAGAGGAACACCGGATACGAGCAGATCGTCAGCGAGCTCGTCACGGTGGCCGATTCCCCGGTCAACATCCGGTTGATCGCGGAGAGCGCCACTTTTAAACCCGGTCTGCCTTTCAACGTCCTCATGGCGACGGAGACCCCTGGTGGAGATCCGTTGGAGGCTGAGGTTTCGGTGGAGGTGTACTACTACGCCGAGGACTACAGTGATATCGGACACGAGAGGCAGACGGCCGAGACCAGGAGGGGAGCGGACCTCGTGCAGTTCACACCCCCTGAAGGCGCTGTGCGTATGGCCATCTCGGCCGCGTCGGGGTCGGCCTGGGCCGGCAAGGAACTCACGGCCGCGTACTCTCCTTCCGGCAGCTTCATACACGTTCAGCAGACCGGGGATCTGCAGTTGGCCGTTGGGGACACGGCCCAGTTCAGTGTGGCCGCGACCGCCGAGACGGGCACCTTCTACTACGAAGTGGTGGCGCGGGATCGGGTGGTGTTCAGCAGCAGTGGCGGCGACGAGATCTCCTTCCGGGTCACGCCGGCCATGGCGCCGGCGGCTCGTCTGCTCGTCTACCGGATCCTTTCCGACAGCGAGGTGGCCGCCGACTCGCTACCCTTCGACGTGGCCGGTGAGTACCCGCACGAGGTCCAGGCTGCCTTCGGTGCGGAGGAAGTGCGGCCGGGCGACAGGGTGGATGTGCACGTGCGGACCGAGGGTCCGGCCAAAGTGGGCTTGGTGGCGGTGGATCACTCGGTGTTCGTTCTCGCAGAGAACCGTTTGAACCTCCAGCAGGTTTTCTCGGAGCTCGAGCGTCTCTACATGCGGCCCCAGGTGGAACTGCACGAGGCCGAATGGATGTGGGGAGGTCCGATAATCATACCGGGGGCCAAGGACACCTTCGAGGACGCGGGCCTGATCGTCGTCTCGAACAAGATGGTGCCCGAAGGCAAGGAACTCGAGGCGCCCAAGGTGATGTTCGCCGGGGATGGTCGCGGGGAGGGCATTGATTCTGCCACCAACGATACGGTGGCGGCCGCCGAGACGGCAATGACGGCCGGCCAGGCGCCTCCCGGTGATTCAGGTCAATTGGCGGAGGTGCAGCGGATCCGTCAGTTCTTCCCTGAGACTTGGATCTGGGACGAGACGATGACGGATGATATGGGTACCGCCACCATCTCGTGCGAGGCTCCCGATTCCATCACCACGTGGGACTTGAGGGCCGTCGCCCTCTCTCCTCAGGAGGGGCTCGGTATAGCAGAGACATCGCTGACGGTGTTCCAGCCGTTCTTCCTACAGGCCGACCTTCCCTATTCCGCTCTTCGCGGGGAGGAATTCCCGGTCAAGATCGCTCTATACAACTATCTCGACACCGCTCAGGACATCCAGGTGGAGATCGAGCCGGCACCATGGTTTGACCTCCTCGACGATCCCTTGACCACGGTGACCGTCGCCGGGGGCGACATAGGCAGCGCCGAGTTCCGCATCCGTCCTAAGACGATCGGCACCCAATTGGTCGAAGTGACGGCCCGAAGCTCAGAAGCGGCCGACGCCGTCATCAAGAGCATGCTGGTGGAGCCGGAAGGCGTGGGCCGCGAGGTGGTGGAGAACGTCGTCCTTGATGGTGGGCAGTCGCGGACGCTCGGTCTTCCTCTCCCGGACCTGCTGTGGGTCGTTCCCGATTCCGAACGGGCCTACGTGGCGGTGACCGGCAGCCTGTTGGCGCAGACCATAGAGGGTCTCGACCAGCTCCTTCAGATGCCCTTCGGCTGTGGCGAGCAGAACATGATCCTCTTCGCCCCGGATGCCTTGGTCCTCGAGTATCTGAAGGAGACCGGGCAACTCAAGCCCGAGATCCAAGCCAAGGCGGAGATGCTCTTGATCACCGGATATCAGAGAGAGCTCACTTACCGCCACTCCGACGGGAGCTTCTCCGCCTTCGGCGAACAGGACGAGTTGGGGAGCTTGTTCCTGACGGCCTTCGTCCTCAAGAGCTTTTCACAGGCCAAGGAACTGACGTTCATCGACGAGACGGTCCTCTCGGAGGCCGCCTCATGGATAACCGGGCAGCAACAGGCCGACGGTTCATTCGAGTCGGTCGGCTTCGTCTGCCACGGTGAGATGATGGGTGGGGTGCAGGGCAAGGACGCACTCACCGCCTACGTGGCTGTTGCCCTGTTCGAAGCGGGGCACTCAGAGGCTGGGGGTGAAGCCGTTGCCTACCTCGAAGACAGGCTGGACGCCATCACAGACCCTTACACATTGGCTCTGATGACGTACGCGCTGGAACTCGGCGGAAGCTCTCGGAGCCCCGATGCGGCGCGGGCCTTGCTGGCGTCGGCCGTGGAGGACGAGAACGGGCTGCACTGGAGCGGTGGGGTCTCCGGCCCGATGCCGGAGGAGCAGAACCGAGCGCTGCCCGGTCCCGGCGGTGACACGCCCATGCCCTGCGATGCCGGGCCCAGCCTCGACATCGAAGCTACGGGGTATGCTGCCCTGGCCCTCATACAGAGTGACGACCGGGTGAACGCGGGCCAAGCGATCAAATGGTTGGCGGGGCGGCGGAACAGCCAGGGCGGCTTCGGCACCACTCAGGACACGGTGGTGGCCCTGCAGGCGATGACCGAGTACTCGACTCTGGGTGCGGCCGACACTCGCATGACGGTGACTTTGACTGCCGGGGACATGACCGAGACGGTCGAGATCACTCCGGAGAACTACGATGTGACGCAGGTGGTGGAGGTCCCGGCGGGCGTGCCGGTCGAGGTGGGGACGGTCGGAAAGGGTGAGGCCATCATTCAGGGAGTTCTCCGCTACAACCTGCCCTCGATCGAGGAGGAGCCGGGAGTGTTCGACATCACGGTCGACTACGATACCGCCGAGGTGGAGGTGAGCGATCTGGTGACGGTCGATGTGGAGGTGGCCTTCGATCCCCCCGAGCCAGTGAAGGCCGGGATGGTGGTGCTGGACGTGTCCGTACCGACCGGGTTCGACGCGGTGGAGAGTTCGCTGGCCGCCCTTCTAAAGCAGCCCGGCATCAAGCGCTACGAGATGGCCGGCCGTAAGGTGATCGTGTACATAGAGAACATGGCTCCCGGCGCCAGGGTGAGCTTCAGCTTCCAGGCCGTGGCGCTCTACCCCGTGCGCGGTAAGGGAGCCGCATCCACCGTGTACTCCTATTACATGCCTGAGTGGAGAGGGGAGACCGTCGGCTCAGCGCTACAGGTGCACTAGCGACAGGGTGAGTGTATCCTCCTGCTAACGAAATCAACGTCGCTCCCGATATAGGGATGGTGGGACGGGGG